>Ga0207830_100081_pt1 | contig 81237 bp, 76 predicted proteins | sample TtanPargueraPR_6_FD_187740 | JGI IMG/M metagenome (GOLD analysis project Ga0207830, IMG submission 187740) | Aerobic enrichment media microbial communities from Bioluminiscent Bay, La Parguera, Puerto Rico - Tt and E2 (3) (SPAdes) | ecosystem: Environmental > Aquatic > Marine > Unclassified ...
CCCGGGGCCTGGGCTGGGCGTTCGTATCCTCGGCGAGGTCAAGAAAGAGTATGCGGACATTCTGCGTCGTGCCGACGCGATCTTCCTGGAAGAACTGCATCGTGCTGACCTGTACCACAAGACCAGTCAGGCGTTTGCCGTCTTCCTGCCGGTGAAATCGGTGGGTGTAGTGGGTGATGCCCGCCGCTATGAATATGTCATCGCGATTCGCGCGGTTGAAACCGTTGACTTCATGACCGCTCGCTGGGCGCGCCTGCCATATGAATTGCTTGAAACGGTGTCAAACCGGATTATCAACGAAATCTCCGGTGTTTCGCGGGTAACCTACGACATCTCCTCCAAGCCGCCTGCAACCATTGAGTGGGAATAATCGGCTGGGAGCTGTTTGAAGGTGACGACAGCCGCTGAGGATGAATTCTGGATGGCTCGGGCGCTGGCCCTGGCCAGCCAGGCGGATGCTGTCGGTGAAGTGCCGGTAGGGGCCGTGGTGGTGCTGGACGGCAAGGAAGTGGGTGCGGGTTTCAATGCACCGATTTCCGGCTGTGATCCTACGGCGCATGCGGAAATCCGGGCGTTACGGGATGCGGCGGCCCGGGTTGGCAATTATCGATTGGCCGGTGCCACCTTGTACGTGACACTGGAGCCCTGCACCATGTGTGTCGGCGCGATCGTTCACAGCCGCGTCAGCCGGTTGGTATTTGGCGCTCTGGAGCCCAAGGCCGGCGCTGTGGAATCAGCCAGGCGAACCCTGGAAGAGCCGCACCTGAACTGGCGGGTAGAGGTTTCCGCCGGGGTTATGTCAGAGCAGTGTGGTCAGGTGATATCTGAATTTTTCAGCCGGCGTCGCCGTGAAATCCGGCAACGTCGCAAACAACACTCAGGGAAGGGAAGCGAAGCTCCATGAAAGTATTGGTAACGGGTGGTGCCGGGTATATTGGCAGTCACGTTGTGCGTCAACTGGCGGCGGCAGGTCATGACATTGTCGTTTTTGATAACCTGTCTACCGGTTATCGCTGGGCCGTGACCGCCGGCGAGTTGGTGGTGGGTGATCTCGCCGATGAGCAGGCGCTTGAAGCGGTGTTCTCCGAGCACAGATTTGAGGCGGTGCTGCATTTTGCCGCCAATATTGTGGTGCCGGAATCGGTTGCCAACCCCCTTAAGTATTACAGCAATAACACCCGTAACACCCTGAATCTTCTCAAGATGGTTGAGCACCATCAGGTTCCCTACATGGTGTTTTCGTCCACCGCAGCGGTTTACGGCATGCCCGAACAAACCGTACTGACGGAAGGCCTTCCGCTGGCGCCCATCAACCCCTACGGTGCCTCGAAAATGATGAGCGAGCGCATGATGATGGACCTCGCCGCCGCCAGCAGTCTGAATTACGTGATCCTGCGCTATTTCAACGTGGCCGGTGCCAATCCGGACGGCTTGCTGGGGCAGGCAACGCCGGAGGCAACGCACCTGATCAAGGTGGCCTGCGAGTGCGTGACAGGGCAGAGAGATGGTATGAGCGTGTTTGGCACCGACTACGAGACCCGTGACGGCACCTGTGTCCGCGACTACATCCATGTGGAAGATCTGGCCAAGGCCCATGTTATGGCACTGGATTATATGGCCAAAGGCGGCGAGTCTCAGGTGCTCAATTGCGGCTATGGTCGTGGTTTCACCGTGCGTGAAGTGATTGACGTGGTGAAAGCCGAGTCCGGTGTCGACTTCCCGGTACAGGAAACCGGACGCAGAGCCGGCGACCCGGCTGCGCTGATGGCCGATAACACACGGATCAAGAATGTTCTGGGCTGGCAGCCGGATTTCGATGACCTGAATACCATTGTGCGGACCGCGCTGGCCTGGGAAAAGATCTGGCAGCAAAAGAAAGCAGGCCACTGACAGTTTTCATTCTAAATTTTCAGGAAGAATTGCATGAAGATTACGATTTTCGGAACCGGTTATGTCGGCCTTGTGACCGGCGCCTGTCTGGCCGATGTCGGGCATAACGTGCTCTGCATGGATGTGGATCAAGGCAAGATCGAAAAGCTGAAGAACGGCCAGATTCCTATTTACGAGCCAGGCCTGGACAACATCGTCAGGCACACCGTTGAGGCTGGTCGCCTTTCGTTTACTACGGACACCGAGGAAGCGGTCAAACACGGGACCCTTCAGTTTATCGCCGTTGGCACGCCGCCGGATGAAGATGGTTCTGCGGACCTCCAGTACGTTCTGGCAGTCGCAAAATCCATCGGCCAGCACATGGAGGATTACAAGGTGGTGGTGGATAAGTCCACCGTACCAGTCGGGACTGGCGACAAGGTCAAGGCGGCGGTTCGTGCCCAGTTGGACAAGCGCGGGCTGGAACTGGATTTTGATGTGGTGTCCAATCCGGAATTCCTGAAAGAAGGCGCTGCCATCAACGATTTCATGAAGCCGGACAGGATTGTGGTCGGCACCGAGAGCGAGAAGGCGGCGGATGTGTTGCGGGAAGTGTACTACCCGTTCAACCGCAACCACGATCGCATGATCTTCATGGACATCCGTTCTGCTGAGCTGACCAAGTACGCGGCCAATGCCATGCTGGCTACCAAGATCAGCTTCATGAACGAAGTGGCAAACCTGGCCGAGCGGCTGGGAGCGGATATTGAGGAAGTGCGCCGGGGTATCGGTTCTGACCCGCGTATCGGTTATCACTTTATCTACCCGGGTTGCGGTTACGGTGGCTCCTGCTTCCCGAAAGATGTGCAGGCCCTGGCGCGCACCGCCCGCGACTGCGACTACGAATCCAAGCTGCTGAACGCAGTGGAAGCCGTCAACTATGCCCAGAAGCACGTGCTGTTCGACAAGGTCTCGCATTACTTCCAGGGTGACCTGAAGGGCAAGACCGTGGCGCTCTGGGGGCTGGCGTTCAAGCCCAACACAGACGACATGCGCGAAGCCTCGTCCCGCACCCTGATGGAAGATCTCTGGAAAGCCGGTGCGAAGGTGCAGGCATTCGACCCGGAAGCCATGGAAGAAACCCAACGCATCTACGGCGATCACGAGGGACTGACTTTGTGCGGTACCAAGGAACAGGCGTTGAAGGGTGCTGACGTATTGGTGATCTGCACGGAGTGGAAAGAGTTCCGCTCACCGGACTTTGATGTGATTGCCTCCACCCTGAGTGAGCCGGTGGTGTTTGACGGCCGCAACCTGTACGAGCCGGAAATGCTGGAGCGTCATGGCCTGATCTACTACGCCATTGGCCGCGGCCGTAACCAGTTCCATTCAGCGGTCTGATGATCGGGGAGGGTGTTGATGTTCCAGCTTCATGAGCGTTTGGCGGCGGATACCCACAAGCTGGGAGAGAGTCGTCTTTGCGATGTCTTGCTGATGAACGACAGCACCTGGCCCTGGATCATTCTGGTGCCCCGGGTATCCGGCATCCGGGAAATCTACCAGTTGGCGAGCGAACAGCAGCAACAATTGCTGGCGGAGTCCTCGGTGCTGAGTGAGGGGATGATGGATCTGTTTGCGGGAGACAAGATGAATGTGGCAGCGCTGGGCAATATGGTGCCCCAGTTACACTTGCATCATATTGTCCGCTACCAGGGCGACCCGGCCTGGCCGGGCCCGGTGTGGGGCAAGCAGCCTCCGGTGCCTTACACGGACGATCAGCTGGTTAATGTGAAAGCAAAGCTCCAGTCGCTACTTAAGCAACTGGCCTGAGGTTTGCGGTTTCAGTCCAGACCCTGCTGCCACTGGGCCAGGGTCTGGGAACCCACCAGAATCATTCTCAGCTCGGTTTTTAGTTTCTGCTTGAGCTCTTCTCGCTCTTTCGGGGTTGCATCCAGTGCCTCGGCGCCTTGATTGAAGACCAGTGTGACCATGGCTTCGGCGACAATCCTGGCTTCCGCCAGGGGTTTGTTCTGTTCGTCGGCAAACCGGCCAAGATCGTCGGCCAGCTCCGTTACGAAATGATCGATTTCTGCTTTCACCGCCGTCCGGAAAGGCTTGGATACGCCGGTGCGCTCCCTCAGCATCAGGCGGAACAGGTTTGCGTTGTTACCCAGGTACTCCATGAAGGTGTCGACCGAAGTGGAGATCGCACTGCCGTCCCGGGCAATGCGTTTACGGGCCTGGCGCATCAGCTGCCGCAGGGCCACGCCACCTTCGTCTACCAAGGCCAGGCCGAGTTCGTCCAGCTCGGCGAAGTGCCGATAAAAGGAGGTGGGGGCAATGCCGGCCTCCCGGGCGACTTCCCGCAAACTCAGGCTGCCAAAGCCCCGGTCTGCGCTCAGTTGGGCGAGGGCAGCGTCCATCAGTGCTCGACGGGTTTTCAGTTTCTGTTCCGCTCGGGTGGCCAACGTCTTACTCCATGGTCCGGTCAAACCATGCATTCTAGCCCCCGGTTTTTTGATAGTCATCCCGCTGCCGGATATCCGGTGTCAATTCTGTTTCCGGACGCCTGATTTTCAAAGTCATTGTGTTTATAATGGGCGGCTTTTCGGCTATAGCCGCCCAAATTCATTGATTCAACGCGAACACATTCAGAACGAACGGGAACCGATATGCGCAGCCATTATTGCGGTGGGATTAACGAATCTCACATCGATCAGGAAGTCACACTCTGCGGATGGGTACACCGCCGCCGTGACCACGGTGGGGTCATCTTTCTGGATCTGCGAGATCGGGATGGCATGTCTCAGGTTGTGGTCGATCCGGACACCCCTGAAAGTTTTGCTCTGGCGGAGAAAGTCCGCAGCGAATTTGTTATCAAGGTGACCGGCCGCGTTCGTCGTCGCCCCGCGGGTACCGAGAACAACAACATGCCCACTGGCCAGGTCGAGCTGTTGGGCAAAGAGCTGGTCATTCTGAACGCAGCCGCCACCCCGCCGTTCCCGCTGGATGAGCACGTCGATGTGGGCGAGGATGTTCGCCTGCGCTACCGTTTCGTAGATCTGCGTCGCCCGGAGATGATCAACCGTCTGCGGTTCCGTTCCCGTGTGACCAGCTACATCCGGAACTTCCTGGACAGCCGCGGATTCATGGATGTGGAAACCCCGATCCTGACCCGCGCCACCCCGGAAGGTGCTCGTGACTACCTGGTACCGAGCCGCACCCACGAGGGTTCCTTCTTCGCTCTGCCACAGTCGCCGCAGCTGTTCAAGCAGTTGCTGATGGTGTCTGGTGTCGATCGCTACTACCAGATTGCCAAGTGTTTCCGCGATGAAGATCTGCGCGCCGATCGTCAGCCCGAGTTTACCCAGGTGGACATCGAGGCTTCTTTCATCGATGAAGAAACCCTGATGGGCCTGAACGAGGAAATGATTCGTTCCCTGTTCAAGGATGTGCTGGATGTTGAGCTGCCGGAGTTTCCGCGCATGCCGTATTCTGAAGCCATGCAGCGTTACGGCAGCGACAAGCCGGACCTGCGTATCCCTCTGGAACTTCAGGATGTGGGTGATCTGGTGGAAAGCGTGGACTTCAAGGTGTTCGCAGGTCCCGCCAAAGATCCGAAGGGCCGTGTCGCCGCACTGCGGGTGCCCAAGGGTGCCGAGCTTACCCGTAAACAGATTGATGACTACACCAAGTTTGTTGGTATCTACGGTGCCAAGGGTCTGGCCTACATCAAGGTAAACGAACTGACCAAGGGTGCCGAAGGCCTGCAGTCGCCAATCGTGAAGTTCCTGGGTGACGACGTTGCGCTGGCCATCATGGAACGCGTAGGTGCGGAAGACGGCGATATTGTCTTCTTCGGCGCCGATAAGGCTACCGTCGTGAATGAAGCCCTGGGCGCCCTGCGCATCAAGGTAGGTCACGACCTCAACATGCTTACCTGCGAGTGGGCACCAATGTGGGTTGTTGACTTCCCGATGTTCGAGGAACTGCCGGATGGCAATCTGACCGCTATCCACCACCCGTTCACGGCGCCGTCCTGCAGCCCGGAAGAGCTGGCAGCAGACCCGGCGAACGCCTTGTCCCGCGCCTATGACATGGTGCTCAATGGTACCGAGCTGGGCGGTGGTTCTATCCGTATCCACGATGAGAAAATGCAGGAAGCGGTGTTCCGTATCCTGGGTATCGGAGAGGAAGAGGCTCGTGCCAAGTTTGGCTTCCTGCTGGATGCCCTGAAATTTGGTTGCCCGCCTCACGGTGGTCTGGCCTTTGGTCTGGATCGTCTGGTGATGCTGATGACAGGTTCTTCGTCAATCCGCGACGTCATCGCTTTCCCGAAAACCCAGAGCGCCACCTGTCTGATGACTCAGGCGCCGGGCGAGGTGGACGAGAAGCAGCTGAAGGAGCTGCATATTCGTCTGCGCCGTTCTGCTAAAGCCATTGAAGGCAACAAGGCAGAAGATAAAGAGTAAAGGCACGATGCCGGAGGTGGCGCGCCATCTCCGGCACGGCCAGACTCTCTCACTTCCGAGGGCAGGCGGATGGCAATCATCCTGGGGGTAGACCCCGGCTCCCGCATCACCGGTTACGGTCTTATTCGTTCAGAAGGCCGGCTTCTTGAGTACCTCGACAGTGGCTGCATCCGAGTAGGTGAAAAGCCAATGGCGGAGAGGCTGCAGACCATTTTTCACAGTCTCGCCGTGCTGATTGGTGAGTATCGCCCGGAGGAGTTCGCTATTGAGCAGGTGTTCATGGCGCGGAATCCGGACTCGGCCCTGAAGCTCGGTCAGGCAAGGGGAGCTGCAATCGTCAGTGCCGCCAACAGCGGCCTGGCGGTCCATGAGTATTCTGCCCGGCAGGTGAAGCAGGCGGTGGTGGGTACTGGTGGAGCGGATAAATCCCAGGTGCAGCACATGGTGCAGGCGCTTCTGGGGCTGTCCCGAAAGCCACAGGCGGATGCCGCCGATGCCCTGGCCATAGCCCTGTGCCATGCCCATATGAACCAGAGTGTATTACGTATGGCCAGGACCGGAGGTAAGGTCAGAAGCGGCCGCGTACGCCAACCATAAGCGGCGGTTTGCCGCGACAGGAGAGCCGGTTTGATTGGTCGAATCCGAGGAATGCTGATTGAAAAGTCTCCCGGGCAGGCGCTGGTGGAATGTTCCGGCCTGGGTTACGAAATTGACATTCCCTACACCACATTTTTTCATCTGCCCGAGACCGGGCAGGAAGTAACCCTTCATACCCATTTCGCCGTTCGTGAAGACGCCCAGAGCCTTTATGGTTTTGCCTCCCGTCTGGATCGAAATCTGTTTCGGCTGCTGATCAAGGTTAACGGTGTTGGGCCCAAACTTGCGGTGGGTATTCTGTCGGGCCTGGATGCACAGCAATTCATCCGCTGTGTCGAGGCTCGGGACTCGAATTCGCTGGTGAAACTGCCCGGTGTCGGCAAAAAAACGGCCGAGAGGCTGTTGATTGAAATGGCCGACAGGATAGGGCAGCTGGAAGGGCAGTTCGTCCCGTCTCAGCCCGATGTGCCGACTGGAGCCGGGGCGGCTATGGCGAGTCAGGCTGGGCCTGACCCACGTGAGGAGGCGGAGGCCGCATTGATTGCGCTTGGCTACAAGCCCCAGGAGGCGGCCAAGGCGATCAGCAAGGTGGCCGGCCCGGATATGAACAGCGAAACGCTGATACGTCTGGCCCTGAAGAATATGATTCCCGCCGGGTAACAACCCGGCGTTTTTGTGTCGGCTAAGGCCACAGAACCATGACACCAATGTGTATAGAGCGTAACGTGACTCACAAGCGCCCCTTTGTACAATTGGTGCAACCTGACTTACAGGGTGAGCCAGCGGGCATGTTGTTTATTCCCAGCAAGCGGATAATGCCATGATTGAATCGGACCGATTGATATCGGCCAAGGCCGGAGAATATGAGGAAGTGCATGATCGGGCCATCCGTCCGACGTTGCTTTCCGAGTATGTGGGCCAGCCTACGGTACGCGAACAGATGGAGATTTTTATCTCCGCTGCCCGGGGCCGCCAGGAAGCGCTGGATCATGTGCTGATTTTCGGCCCTCCCGGGCTTGGTAAAACCACTCTGGCCAACATCATTGCCAACGAGATGGGTGTCTCGATCAAGACGACCTCCGGCCCGGTACTGGAAAAGGCCGGAGACCTGGCTGCCATGCTCACCAACCTCGAGGAAGGTGACGTCCTGTTTATCGACGAGATCCATCGCCTGAGTGCGGCGGTGGAGGAAGTGCTCTATCCGGCCATGGAAGACTATCAGCTGGATATCATGATTGGTGAAGGGCCGGCTGCACGGTCTATCAAGCTGGATCTGCCGCCGTTTACGCTGGTTGGGGCAACCACCCGTGCTGGTCTGTTGACGTCGCCGCTGAGAGACCGGTTCGGCATTGTCCAGCGCCTGGAGTTCTACAATCACCAGGACCTCACCCATATTATTACCCGTTCGGCCCGGCTGTCGTCGGTGGAAATCGACGAGGCAGGGGCGTTCGAGATTGCCCGCCGGTCCCGGGGAACCCCGAGGATTGCCAACCGGCTGCTGCGCCGGGTCAGGGATTTTGCGGAAGTGCGCTCCAATGGCCATATCACGGCGGATATTGCCGACCAGGCACTGAACATGCTGAAAGTGGACAGCCAGGGCTTCGACCACATGGACCGTCGCCTGTTGCTGGCCATGATCGAGAAATTTGATGGTGGCCCGGTGGGTGTGGAGAGTCTGGCGGCCGCAATCAGTGAGGAGCGGGGTACCATTGAGGACGTACTGGAGCCGTTCCTGATTCAGCAGGGGTACATGGTGCGTACACCGAGAGGGCGTATGGTAACGTCGAATGCCTACCAGCATTTCGGAGTGGTGCCGCCCAGATCCGGCCGGGAGGACGACCTGTTTGAGTGATCCCTCTGCCAGCTTTGAATTGCCGGTTCGGGTCTACATAGAAGATACAGATGCCGGTGGCATTGTTTTTCATGCCAAATACCTGCACTACATGGAGCGTGCCAGAACGGAGTGGGTCCGTAGCCAGGGTGTCGGGCTTCGTGCAGGGCTGGAGCACAACATCAGCTACGTGGTGCAAAAGATGAATCTGCACTTCCGGATGCCCGCGAAGCTGGATGATCAGTTGCTGGTTACGGCTGAGCTGAAAGCGGCATCCCGGGTCTGGATGGGCTTTCGGCAATGCGTGTATCGCGCGGATGATCGGCAGTTGCTGTGTGATGCAGACGTTCGTGTGGCCTGTGTTGCACTGGATACCGGCAAACCCCGGCGTCTTCCGGAAAATATGCAGGAAATTCTTAAGAATTTCGTATAATTTGTTGAAAGATTTACAAAACTACTTGGGAGTGAACAGTGGAAACGGAACTGTCAGTCTGGCATCTGATTGCGAATGCAGGGATTTTGGTGCAGTTGGTCATGCTGTTGCTGATGCTGGCATCGGTCGTCTCCTGGGCACTGATTTTCCAGCGCCTGCAGGTCTTCCGGAAAGCCCGTCAGGCTCAGCTGGAATTTGAGGACCGGTTCTGGTCCGGCATGGATCTGGGCCAGCTCTACAAAGAAGTGAGTGCGGAGCCAACGCCGTTTTCCGGTATGGAGTCTGTGTTCCGGGCAGGGTTCAAAGAGTTCTCCCGCCTTCGTCAGCAGAGCAGGGATGCCGACGCCGTGATGGAAGGTACCCAAAGAGCCATGCGCGTGGCTTTTTCCCGGGAGCAGGAGCGCCTGGAAACCCATCTGCCGTTCCTGGCGACGGTCGGTTCCACCAGTCCCTACGTTGGCCTGTTCGGTACCGTGTGGGGCATCATGAACTCCTTCCGCGGGCTGGCCCAGGTGCAGCAAGCCACGCTGGCCACGGTGGCGCCGGGTATCTCTGAGGCGTTGATTGCCACGGCGATGGGCCTGTTCGCGGCCATCCCTGCGGTCATTGCCTATAACCGGTTCTCGGCCATGTCAGACGCCTTGCTGAAGAACTATGAAACCTTTGCGGAAGAGTTTTCCAGCATTCTGCATCGCCGGGTCCACAACAGCGATCAGGCCGCAGCATAAGTTGCCATCTGGCGGTAACAGGAGTGTAGCGAGATGAAAGGTATGGGAATGATGCCTCAGCAGCGGCGCAAGCCGATGTCTGAGATCAACGTAGTCCCCTACATCGATGTGATGCTGGTGCTTCTGGTGATCTTCATGGTGACGGCACCGATGCTCACCCAGGGCGTGAAGGTGGATCTGCCGGAGACAACATCCGATCCGATTCAGCAGGACAAAGACGTGGAATCCATCACCGTGTCTGTGGATAGCAATGGGGCCTACTACCTGGAAGTGGGTGACGACGCCAGCGAGCCGATGGCGCTCGACGAGGTGCGCAACCAGGTGGCAAAGATTCTGTCCCAACGGAGCAACGGTGAAGTGCTCGTCCGGGGCGATGAGTACGTGGACTACGGTGTGGTGGTGCGCCTGATGGCTGAGCTTCAGGCTGCCGGGGCCACCGGGATTGGCCTGATTACCGACGCGCCCAATGATAATCAGTAATTGGAAGATGGTGACATTTTGAAGGGCCACAAGCGGGACATCGTCAGTACCGGAAAAGCACCTCTGAAATCACCGGTGGCGGTCTCGGTAGGGCTGCACCTGCTGGTGTTCGGTATTGCTCTGGCCGGGTGGTCGTGGAATACGCCACCAGAACCGGAGCCCAGAAGTATTTCGGCCCGGCTGATCAGTCCTGCACCAAGGCCGACACCGGTGGTGGAAGAGCAGGACGAGGCGGATAAAGAGCAGGAGCGCAAGCAGGCACAGGCGCGCGAGCGGGAAGAAGCCGAACGCCAGCGCCAGGCTGAAGAAAAAGCCCGGCAGGAGGCGGAACGGAAGGCTCAGGAAGAAGCTCGCAGGCGCGAAGAAGAGCGTCGTCAGCAAGAGGCGCAGGCAAAGGAGCTGGCAGAGAAGCAAGCCAGAGAGCGTGAAGCGGCGCGCCAGAAAGCGGAAGCCGAAGCCAAAGAGCGGGAGCGGCAGAAAGCTGAGGAAGAGCGCAAGCGGCAAGAAGAAGCTAAACGCCGGGCCGAGGAAGAAAAGCGCCGCCAGGAAGAACAGCGAAAGAAAGAAGAAGCTGAACGACAGCGCCGCGAAGAGGAAGCTCGCAAAGAGGCGGAGCGGAAACGTCTTGAGGCTGAGAGGCGCCTGCGTGAACAGCAGCTGGAAGCACTGGCGGATCAGGCCAGACAGGAGCGTGAAGCGGAAGCCCGCCGCCAGCAGGAAGCCGCGGCAGCACGTGCCAGAGAAGCACAGATGCTGAGTGAGAGTGAGAAATACCAGGCGTTGATTCGCGAGCGGTTAAGCCAGGCGTGGTATCCGCCGTCCTCAGCGACTGAAAACATGACGGCGAGGTTGCAGATCACACTGTTGCCCACCGGTGAACTGGCCAGTGTGAAGTTGGTCGGTAGCAGTGGCAACACTGCGTTTGATAACTCGGCCCTGAGTGCGGTCCGATCATTGAACCGCTATCCCATTCCGGATAATCGTGACACGTTTGAGCGTTATTTCCGCCAGTTCACGATTGAATTCAACCCGCAAAGACTGCGGTGAGGTTGATAATGTTTATGAAAAGCAGATTCCGTTGCTCTGGTAGCTTTCTGAAGACACCGATTATTGCCTGCCTGGTGCTGTTTTTGGCGGCATCCCTGAGCGCCCGGGCGGAACTGTTGATCCGCATCACCGAAGGTGCGGGGTCGGCCATTCCGATTGCCGTCGTACCGTTCGCAGAGAGTGGCAGTATGCCCGCCGGGGACAAGGTGGGCAGTATCGTGCAGGCAGATCTGACCATGAGTGGTGAGTTTCGTCCGCTAGAACCATCAAAAATGCTGAGCCTTCCCTCTGAGCGCTCCGAGGTGTATTTCCGGGACTGGCGCATGCTGGGGCAGCGCTATGTGCTGGTGGGGCAGCTGACCCGCAATGGTGATCGGATTCAGGCCCGCTACGAGTTGTTTGATGTTAACCAGGAGAAGCGGATTCTTGGTGAAACGGCGGCAGTTCCTGCCTCTAACCTGCGATCGCTGGGCCACCACATCAGTGACCGGGTGTATGAGGCTATTACCGGAGCTCCCGGTGTATTCTCCACCAAGCTGGCGTACATCACCGTGTCTGGTGAGGGCGAGCAGACCCGTTACCGACTTCAGGTCAGCGATGTGGATGGTAAGCGCTCCAAAGTCCGGCTGGAAAGCCGGGAGCCCATTCTGTCACCGGCGTGGTCGCCGGATGGAAAGAAACTGGCCTATGTTTCCTTCGAGACTGGCAAGCCGGTCATTTTTGTCCACGAACTGGCTACCGGTGAGCGCCAGAAGGTCGCAGACTTCCCGGGGCTGAACTCGGCACCGGCCTGGTCGGCCGATGGCCGTTCGCTGTTGATGACGCTTTCCCGTGACGGTAACGCCGAGATTTACCAAATGGACCTTGCCAGCCGCAATCTGACGCGTTTGACAGACCATTGGGCGATTGATACCGAAGCCGCATGGGACCATGCCGACCGGGGTATCTACTTTACCTCTGATCGCTCCGGTGGGCCGCAGATCTATCACATGGAACGCCCGGGGGCTGAGCCGCGTCGAATTACCTTTGGCAGTCGCTACAACGCCAGGCCGCGACCGAGCCCCACGGGTGACTATGTCTATTACGTTCATCAGCGCGACAGTGCCTTCCATATTGCCAGAACGAACCTGGAGACCGGCGAAGAGACGGTTATTACCCGAACCGGCTCCGATGAATCACCCAGTGTGGCTCCCAATGGCAGGTTGCTGATCTACGCAACCCGTCAGAACGGGGAAGGCGTACTGACCGTGGTATCCGCAGACGGAGGTGCGGCGTATAGCCTGCCGGCCTCCGGGGGCGAAGTGCGGGAGCCGGCCTGGGGGCCGGTTACCCGCTGAAAATGTACTGAACTGAATTAATTCAACGAAGACCTGAAAAGAGGAAATAACGTGATGAAGATGTCTTTCTCTACAAAAGCGTTTGCCATGCTCCTGTCCGCCGGCCTGGTTGCTGGTTGTAGCTCCACCGGTGAAAACATGGAAGAGGGTACTTACGGTTCTGACGTGGCCGCGATTGATCAGGATGGCGGTTCTACCGTTTACGGTGGTGCGGATGGCTCCAGCGTTTCCGCCTCCGAGCTGACTGATGACGAGCGTCGGGCCGCTCAGGAGCAAGCCGAGCAGGAAGCCCTGCGTGACATTACCACCTTCTACTTCGATTTCGATACGTCCGAAATCAAGCCGGACGCCCGTGACGTGCTGGTTGCCCACGCTCGCTACCTGGCGGACAACCCGCGTCAGCAGGTACGCCTGGAAGGTCATGCTGACGAGCGTGGTACCAAGGAATACAACCTGGCTCTGGGTGAGCGCCGCGCGAACGCCGTACAGCGCTTCCTGATTGTAAACGGCGCTTCCCGTGGCCAGATTGAAACCGTAAGCTATGGTGAAGAGAAGCCGGCCGTGCGTGGTTCCACTGAAAGTGCCTGGGCACAGAACCGTCGCGTAGAGCTGGTATTCCAGTAAAACCGACCTAGACGGACGTATCCATGAGAAAACACCTCATGGCGGCCGTGCTGATCCCGCTGGGCCTTGGCCTGGCGGGAGCCACCCATGCACAGTCGTCCACACCCGCATTCCAGAACAACAGCTCCGAGGCCCAGCGTAAGGCCGGCAACAACCAGGCCACGGCAGAGCTGTTCTACATGATTCAGCAACTGCAGCGCGAAGTGAGAGACCTGCGGGGCCAGGTTGAAGAACAGCAGCACCAGATCAGTCGCCTGCAACAGCAGGGCAGGGACCGCTATGTGGATCTGGATCAGCGGATACTGGAGCTGTCCAAGGCCGTCGAGTCCGGGGCCAGTGCTGCACAGCAGCCGACTGCAGCGGGAGCTTCAGCAGACAGTGGAAGACTGAAGCCGACCCGGGTGTATCGCTCGCCGGAACCGGAAGAGCAGAAAACCTATAACGACATTATCGACCTTATCCGCAACAAGAAAGACTACGACACGGCGATAACCCGCCTGTACGAGTTTGTGGATACCTACCCCGAGGGCGACCTCACCGTTAATGCCTATTACTGGCTTGGTGAAGTCTATCTGGCGAAACCTCAGCTGGAGCAGGCCCGTCAGGCTTTTACCATTGTTGCGACGCGCTATAGTGATCATCGCAAGGCACCGGACGCTGTGTACAAGCTGGGGGTGACCCTGGATCGTCTGGGCGAAAAAGACGAGGCGCGGCGCCGGATGAACTCCGTGGTCGAACAGTACCCGGATTCAGGAGCGGCAGAGTTGGCGAAGAAGTATCTTGATTCCGCCCAGGGTTGATCGGTATCTGGTCAACTTGCACGGATCTTGATCGGTCATTGAAAAAAGTTGGTCGACCGTGAAAAAAAGGGGTTGATCACCAAAAAAATATCAGTAATATGTGCGCCTCGTTTGGGTCGTTAGCTCAGTTGGTAGAGCAGTTGGCTTTTAACCAATTGGTCGAAGGTTCGAATCCTTCACGACCCACCAAATTCAGAGCGCGAGGTTTGGGCCACGTGTTCGCTGGATGAAAAGCCAGCACAGCCAGTTAGGGGTCGTTAGCTCAGTTGGTAGAGCAGTTGGCTTTTAACCAATTGGTCGAAGGTTCGAATCCTTCACGACCCACCAACAAGGCAAGCCGTCACCACGGGTTTGCGGAAAAAAGAGCCGAAAGGCTCTTTTTTTTTGCCCGCAAGAACCCACCTATACCCACAGGGCGGACGCTATCCTGCAAGATGGCATACCCACATTGCAGGATCATGAAACCAAAGGCAGAAGTGATATACTCCGGCCGTTAACGTCAATCAGAGAATAAGTGATGACTAAAGCGCAAGACCGCATTCTGGTTCAGGAACATCTCGCTCATCAGGCGGAGCCCAAGCCCCTGAGCGCCTCAGAGAAAGCTGATCTCGAGGCCAGGATCAAGGTGGCTCTGAAGGAGAAGGATGCCGTTCTGGTTGCGCATTATTACACCGATCCGGACATCCAGCGGCTGGCAGAAGAGACCGGTGGTTGTGTGGCGGATTCCCTGGAAATGGCGCGCTTCGGTAACCAGCACCCGGCATCCACCGTTGTCGTTGCCGGCGTTCGTTTTATGGGAGAGACGGCAAAGATTCTGAATCCGGAGAAAAAGGTTCTGATGCCGACTCTGGAGGCGACTTGCTCGCTTGATGTTGGTTGCCCGGCAGACGAGTTCTCGGAGTTCTGTGATCAGCACCCGGATCGTACCGTTGTCGTTTATGCCAATACCTCGGCCGCGGTGAAAGCCCGCGCCGATTGGGTGGTCACCTCCAGTTGCGCCCAGGCCATTGTTGAGCATCTGGACGCCAAAGGTGAAAAAATCCTGTGGGCGCCGGACAAGCACCTGGGTGGCTATGTACAGAAAACCACAGGCGCAGACGTTCTGCTGTGGGATGGCTCCTGCATCGTGCATGAAGAGTTCAAGTACCGTGGTCTGGAAGACCTCAAGGCCCTGTACCCGGATGCAGCGATCCTGGTGCACCCGGAGTCGCCCGATGCGGTGGTGCAGATGGCGGATGTGGTCGGTTCAACCTCGCAACTGATTCACGCGGTACAAACGCTTCCGAACGAAGAGTTTATCGTCGCAACCGACAACGGCATTTTCTACAAGATGCAACAGTTGGCGCCGAACAAAACGCTGATCGAGGCGCCCACCGCCGGCAACGGCGCAACCTGCAGAAGCTGCGCCCATTGTCCCTGGATGGCTATGAACGGCCTGGAGAACTTGCTGCACGTGCTTGAGCATGGCGACCAGGAAGTGCATGTGGATGACGCGCTGCGAGAAGACGCGCTGCGGCCGCTGCGCCGGATGCTGGACTTCACCGCCAACATGAACCTCAAGGCTGCCGGCAACGCCTGAAGGTTCCGGGGTTAGTCCTAACCGGCTTCGCGTGCCTGGAGCCGGTTAGTCAGCTCACCAAGGCGCTCACTCACCACCTGGCGTTCGGCGGAGCCGGCCGGCAGTTTCTCTTGAGCCTGGCGCAATTGCCGCTGTGCTGATTTCAGATCGCCCATCAGTACATCGTATTCCGCTCTCGCCCGGTGCACCCCGACAATATTCCGAGCCATACCTTCGGCTTCGGCCAGTCTCAGCCACAGTTGCTCCTGGCTGGGAAGGCGGCGAGTCAGCTCCCTCAGGTAGTCGGCAGCAGCGGCCCCGTTACCATCGGCAATCTCTATGGCCGCCAGCGTGGATGTTATTGGATAGTTTCCGGGGTTGCGCGCCAGTGCCTCCTGCATAAGCGCTCTGGCGTCGGCATATCGTTTCTGGCTGAGCAGCACCTCCGCCAGTGACACCTGGAACGTGATGCGCCCGGGGTTGGCTTTCAGTAATTCCCGCATTAATGGTTCGGCCTTGTCGTAGCGTCGGCTTTCCTGATAAGCCACCGCCAGGCCGTAACGGATGGCATCGTTGCGCTGGGCGTCTTCCCGGGCAAGGTAAGCCTCGAACGTTTCTATCGCCGTTTCGGGGGATTCGCTGTAATGCACCTGCAGGCGGCTGCGAACCAGGTGATATTCCTGTCCGTCCTGCACCCGGGTATCAGGGTACTGTTCGGCCCGGTTGCGGGTGTCGGCAACCCGGTTCTGGGTCAGCGGGTGAGTGGAAAGGTATTCCGGCAGGCGATTTCCCTGCAACCGGTTCTGGCGCATCATGATTTCGAACATCTCGGGCATGCCTCTCGGGTCCATGCCGGCACTGGCCAGGATGTCCATGCCAACCCGGTCGGCTTCCTGTTCGTGAGAACGGCTGTAGGCCAGCATGTTCTGTGCAGCCATGGCCTGGGTGCCGGCAATGGCGGCAATGCCAATGTCTGACTGGGTAACCGCAGAAAGCACGATACCGGCGATCATGCCCGCCAGGGTTAGTGGAGCGCTGGTTTCCTGTTGCTGCATTCGGCGAGCAAAATGGCGTTGGCTGAGGTGGGCGAGTTCGTGGGCCAGGACCGAGGCAAACTGTTGCTCGGTGGCTGCGTTCAGAAACAGGCCCCCATTGACGCCTACCACGCCGCCGGGCACGGCGAAGGCGTTGATGGCCGGGCTGTCAATCAGAACCAGTTTCAGGTCGCGGTTATCCAGCGGTGCGGACGGCACCAGACGATAAATGATCGCGCTCAGGTAGTCGTAGACCAGTGGGTCCTGAAGTTGCGGGGCTGAACGGCGAATGGAGGCCATAACCTGTTGGCCAATATCGGCTTCCATCTGTCCGGAAATCAGGCCACCGCTACCGCCGATGCTTGGCAGGTCTGATGACTGCGCGCGTGTGGCCGGGCTGGTGACCGCCATGGTGAGGGCCAGAAAAACGATCAGGGCCCAGGGTGAGCGGTGTTGGCCTTCGTTCTGGTACTTCATATGTCTGAGGATGCCTCGAATTCGTGTTGCCCGTTTGACAAGGCGGCAGCCGGCAAGTTCTCCGGAGTATTACCAACTCTTGTGATGCAATAGAGTAACACCAGCGGCATAATGCCTGCCTGATTACTGTATGAAACGTAATGGTAAATGCTGATTATGGCTGACAGAACCCTGGATGCCAGCGGCCTGCGTTGTCCCATGCCGCTGCTGAAAACCAAGCTGGAACTCAACTCCATGACGCCCGGGGAGGAATTGGTGGTTCTCGCCACGGATACCGGCTCACTGAGGGACATACCCGCCTGGCTTGCGTTGTCGGCCCATACCCTTGTCAGCCAATCGGAGAGTAATGGGGAATACCGTTTCGTGATAAAGTGCGGCGGTTAATTTCCGGAGTCATTCATGGTCAGAATTCTGCGTGGTCTCGCCCACAAGTATTTTTCAGACGAAGAAGCCGTCATCCTCTTTTTGCTGCTGGTGACAGGCACTGTCTTTATCATCTGGTTCGGGGCTATGCTGGCACCGGCCATTGCTTCCCTGATTGTCGCGTTCATTCTGCAGGGTCTGGTGTCAAAACTGAACCGGATGGGCGTGCCTGAGCTGATCGCCGTAATTGGCGTGTTTGTCGTGTTCCTTGGCGTGCTGGTGGGTTTTATCTTCGGCTTGTTGCCGTTGATCTGGACCCAGCTGAGCACCCTTGCCGGCGAAGCGCCACGGATCATCCGCGAGCTGCAGTCCTATCTCGAGGTTCTGCCGCAACAGTATCCGCATCTGGTTTCTGCCGAATCTATGAATACCATGTATCAGCAGATCTCGGCCGAAGTAGGGCACCTGACTCAATGGCTGGTGTCTTTCTCGCTTTCCAGCATTCCGGACCTTGTGGCCTTGCTGATCTACATGGTTCTGGTGCCTATCCTGGTCTTTTTCTTTCTGAAAGACCGTCGGGTCCTGGTGAACTCATTTGCCCGCCTGTTGCCTCCGCAGCGACCGATGATGGTTCGCATCTGGCACGAGGTTAACCTGCAGTGTGCCAACTATGTCCGTGGCAAAGCGGTGGAGATCCTGATAGTGGGTGGCGTCACCTATGTCGCCTTCAAGTTTCTCGGCATGCCCTATGCGGCATTGCTTTCCCTGTTGGTGGGGCTGAGCGTGGTGATTCCGTACATTGGCGCTGCCGTGGTCACCATTCCGGTGGCAGTGATCGGCCTGTTTGCGTTCGGCTGGGGAAGCCATTTTATCTGGGTCATGGTCATCTACGGCATTATTCAGGCGCTTGATGGCAATGTCCTGGTACCGATTCTGTTCTCGGAAGTGAACAACCTGCACCCGGTGGCGATCATTGTTGCCGTACTGTTCTTTGGCGGAATCTGGGGCTTGTGGGGCGTATTTTTTGCGATTCCGCTGGCGACGATGCTGAAAGCGATCTTCGCCGCCTGGCCGGTGAAAGAGTCGTCTCTGCCACCAACCATTGCGGAATAGGGCGTTAAAGGGCCTTGACGGCTTCCAGCACCTCGTCGGCGTGCCCTTTGACCTTGACGCCGCGCCATTCCCGGCGCAGCACGCCTTCCTTGTCGATCAGGAAGGTGCTGCGTTCAATGCCAAGGTGCTCCTTGCCATAAAGCTTCTTGAGCTTGATGACGTCGAACAGCTTGCAAAGGGATTCGTCCTTGTCGGAAATCAGGTGGAAAGGAAAGTCGTGTTTCGCCCGGAAGTTATCATGGGCTTTCAGGCCATCCCGCGAGACGCCGAAAATCTCGGTGTCCTCTGCGGCGAAGGCTTCCATTCTGTCCCGGAAGTCCTGGCCCTCGGTGATGCAGCCCGGTGTATTGTCTTTCGGGTAGAAATAAATAACGATGTTCCGGCCTTTCAGGTCGCTCAGGCGAACGGTCTGGTCGCCAGTGGCCTCAGCCTGAAATTCTGGGACGGGTTGATTCAATGCTACGGATGACATGACATCTCCTTTAATTCCCTTGTGTCAGTTCGAGCCCAACATTACCATATCGGTTTTATTCGGACGGAGCTTTTATGATTACGGGTAGCCTTGTCGCGCTGGTCACGCCCATGCATCCAAACGGTGATATTCACTGGGAGGATCTGGACAAGCTGGTGGACTTTCATATCGAAAACGGCACTCATGGCATTGTTGCTGTGGGCACCACTGGCGAATCCGCAACCCTGGATCCGGAGGAACATATCCGGACGATCGGGCACATCATAAAACGTGTAAACGGCCGGATTCCCGTTATTGCAGGTACCGGTGGTAACAGTACGCGCGAAGCCATCGAATTGACCACCGAAGCCCACAGACTTGGTGCCGATGCCTGTCTGCTCGTAGTGCCTTACTACAACAAGCCGACCCAGGAAGGCCTGTATCAGCACTTCAAGGCCATTGCGGAAGCGGTACCGGGCATGAACCAGATTCTCTACAACGTACCAGGCCGCACTGCCTGCGATATGCTGAACGAGACGGTCGTACGCCTGGCCGATATTCCTAATATCGTTGGTATCAAGGACGCGACCGGGAACATTCCCCGTGGCGCCGAGCTGATCGAAGCTCTGGATGGACGTCTTGCGGTGTATTCCGGTGACGACGCCACGGCGGCGGATCTGATGCTGGCGGGCGCGAAAGGCAATGTTTCGGTAACGGCCAACGTCGCTCCGAAAGCCATGGCTGAGCTCTGTGAAGCCGCCATTGCGGGCAACGAAGACGAAACACGCCGCTTGAACGAACTGCTGATGCCGCTTAATCGCAAGCTGTTCCTGGAGGCCAACCCGATTCCGGTAAAATGGGCGCTTTACCACATGGGCATGATCGGTGAGGGCATTCGTCTGCCTCTTACGCCGCTCAGCGAAAAGTTCCACGGCGAGGTGGAAGACGCGCTCAAGGCCTCAGGTGTTCTCTGAGGCCACCGTTACCGTTAACCGGAGTAACCCGATGCAGGTTCCTGCAAGAGCCCGTAAGAAAACCGTTTTGTTCGCTCGACCTGTTTCGGCATTGGTGCTTGCCAGTGCCCTGGCCGGTTGCAGCCTGATCGATGATCGTTCCGAAGGCTACGTCAACGCACCGGAAGGCGAGCCGATTCAGGTACCTGAAGGTCTCGACAGCTCCCGGCTGAGCGAAACCATGCCGATACGTTCTATCAACACCGCCGATTCCCGCAATCTTTACCCGTCGTCGATTCCCCGTCCGCCCGATATGACATCCGAGATTCTGGATGAAAACTATGTGATTGAAGAGTTGGACGGCCGTATCTGGCTACTGGTCAATGAGGTGCCAGGACGGCTCTGGCCCGTGGTCAGTGCCTGGATGAATGAGAGCGGCCTGGGCATTGCCCATGACAGCCCGCAACTGGGGATTATCCAGAGTGAACTGGCGAATTTCAGCAAGCGCAGCCGAACACTGCTGGGGCTCGCCGATAATCCGACCGCAGCAGAACCCAAGGTGGTGATGCAGGCCCGCCTGGCCCCTGGCATCCGGCGTAAAACCACCGAAATCCGCGTCCGTATTCTGGAGCTGGAGCAAGCTCCGGAAGAGCTTCTGCCCTGGGACAGTGGCACTGTTTCGGATGCACCCTCCGAGCAACAACGGGCGCTGTTGGCCGAGCTGGGGGATTTCCTCAAGCAGCGTGAGGACAACAAATCCTTCTCGCGGGCGGCCTCAGGCATGGTATCCGAGCCGCTGGTGCGCTTGCAGTCGGAGCAGGATGAAGCGGTTGCCATTCGAGTGGAACTGGATTTCGGCCGCACCTGGGCAGAGGTCAATCGGTCCCTGGAGGAAATGGGGCTGCCGGTACTGGATCTGAATCGCAGTGAAGGCTGGTTGCAGGTGGATTTCCGCACGGAAGATGAGCGTAGTCCGGGCTGGTTCTCGTGGTTCAGTGATGCTGAAAAGCCGGTCCACACCCACACAATCCGGATTCAGCAGGGTGCCGACGCCATGAGCGTTACCGCCGAGCAGCATGACAGCTACGAGGGTGAACGCAGTTCTGCAGATCTGCTCACTCAACTCTTTGAACATCTGTATTGATTAACGGGGTGGCCGTGGCCACCGGCCGTTTGGAGAAAGTAATGGAAAAGCGCGAAGAGCTTTACGCCGGCAAGGCAAAATCGGTTTACCGCACGGACGATCCCGAGCGGTTTGTTCTGGTATTCCGTGACGATACCTCTGCCTTTGACGGAGAGAAAAAAGAACAGCTGAACCGCAAGGGCATGGTGAACAACAAGTTCAATGCCTTCATCATGGAAAAGCTGGAAGCGGCCGGCGTACCTACCCATTTCGAAGGGCTACTCTCTGATACCGAGTCCCTGGTCAAGAAGCTCGAGATGATCCCGGTTGAATGCGTGGTGCGCAATGTGTCTGCGGGCAGCCTGTGCCGTCGCCTTGGCGTGGAAGAGGGTCAGGAGCTGAACCCGCCCACCTTTGAGCTCTTTCTGAAAAACGACGCGCTGCACGATCCGATGGTGAACGAATCCCTGGCGGTCAGCTTCGGCTGGGCCAAGGCCGATGAGTTGGCCCGGATGAAAGAGCTGACCTATAAGGTCAACGACGTGCTGAAAAAACTGTTTGACGACGCCGGCATGCTGCTGGTGGACTATAAGCTGGAATTTGGCCGCAGCGGTGGTCAGATCGTTCTGGGTGACGAATTCAGCCCCGATGGCTGTCGTATCTGGGACAAGGAAACCCGCAAGAAGATGGACAAGGATCGCTTCCGCCAGGGCCTTGGCGAAGTGATCGAAACCTATGAAGAGGTCGGTCGTCGTCTCGGCATAAAGTTTGACTGACCGGGCAATACAACCACAAAAAACGGGTGCGTTATGCGTAAACTGATGATTGTTGTAGGTGGCTCACTGGCTTTGGCCGCGCCGCTGGCCAATGCTGATGTACTGGGCGTTGGCGCCAACGTTAGCTATTGGGATTCCGATTTCTCCGGCGAAGTGGTCAACAAGGATTCGGCCGTTGATATTGAAAAGGATCTCAACCTCGACAGCGACAGCAACGCGAACTTCACGGCGTTTTTCGAGCATCCGATTCCGGTGCTGCCGAACGTACGGTTGAATTACACCAGCATTTCCCAGAGTGGGCGTGGTGAGATCGGGCTGGAAGCATTTGATGGAATTCTGCCAGGGGCTCCTGTTCGTTCGGATCTGGATATCGACCAACTGGACGTCACCCTGTACTACGAAGTGCTTGATAACTGGGTGAACCTCGATCTGGGCCTGACCGCCAGAAATTTTGATGGTGAGCTGGTTTTACGGGACGTGAATGATATTGCCAATGTCAGTAAAACCTCCGTCGACGCCGTCGTCCCTATGGGCTACCTCGCCGCCCGTTTTGACCTGCCGTTAACCGGCGCGTCCGTAGGTGCAGAGGGCAATTTCATCAGCTACAGCGGCGACTCCCTGCACGACTTCAACGCTTATGGCCAGTATGAATTCGCCATGCTGCAGCTGCGGGCGGGCTATCGTCAGATGGCCATCGACTATGAAGATGATGATGACAAACTGGATGTCGAAATGTCCGGACCCTTCGCCAGTGTGGGCGTGGCGTTCTGACCAGGACCGCTAAAAGGCGCCTTCGGGCGCCATTTTTCATGGAGAACAGATCTTGAAAATCCTCGTTACGGGAACCGCCGGCTTTATCGGCTCGCATCTTGCTCACCGTTTGCTCGATCGTGGCGATGAAGTGATTGGCGTGGACAACGTCAACGACTATTACGACGTCAATCTCAAGGAAGCACGCCTGGCCCGGCTGCTGAACAAGCCCGGTTTCACCGAAGTACGCCAGGACGTGGCCGACCGCGAGGCCATGGAAGCGGTTTTTCGTGAACACAAGCCCGAGCGGGTAGTGCACCTGGCAGCCCAGGCCGGAGTCCGGTATTCCCTGGAAAACCCTCATGCCTATGTGGATGCCAATCTGGTCGGTTTCATGAACATCCTTGAGGGTTGCCGTCATAACGAGGTCAAGCACCTGGTGTATGCCTCCAGCAGCTCCGTGTACGGGGCCAATGAGTCCATGCCATTCTCCGTGCACGATAACGTGGATCACCCGCTGAGCCTGTACGCGGCGTCCAAGAAAGCCAACGAGCTGATGGCCCATACATACAGCCATCTGTACAACCTGCCCACCACCGGGCTGCGCTTCTTTACCGTTTACGGCCCCTGGGGCCGGCCGGATATGGCGCTGTTTATCTTTACCAAAAAGATCCTGGCCGGTGAGCCCATCGACGTGTTTAACCACGGGCATCACAAGCGGGACTTCACCTACATCGACGACATCGTCGAAGGCGTTATCCGCACTCTGGACAACGTAGCCCAGCCGAACCAGGACTGGAGCGGGGCCCAGCCGGATCCGGGCACCAGCAAGGGGCCTTACCGCATCTACAACATCGGCAGTAATAACCCGGTGGAGCTGTCCCGTTTTATCGAGATCATTGAGGAGCGGGTGGGCAAGAAAGCCGAGAAGAACCTGCTGCCGTTGCAACCGGGTGACGTGCCGGCCACCTATGCCAATGTCGATGACCTGATCAACGATGTGGGGTACAAGCCGTCTACCACGGTGGAAGAGGGCATTGCCAACTTCGTGGACTGGTATCGGGATTTTTACAACGCCTGAGCGTCCATCATGGCGTACGAGTAAGGCCAGCCCAGACGCTGGCCTTATTTGTTTATGGTCGCTGTTCCGGAAGCCTGAATACCTGTGCTTTCCGGGTAACAGGGCATCGGAAAGCCAATTCAACGGCGGTGAGTTGCAGGCCGGCCGCAGATGCCGTGCCATACAGCCGATCTCCCACAATCGGGTGCCCAATGCCGGCCAGGTGTCGACGGATCTGGTGTTTACGGCCGGTTTCGATTCGTACCTGCACGTCCGTTGTGTCTGAATCCTCATCCCGGCTCAGTGTCGTCACGCGGCTGATTGAGTCCTTGCCATCCAGTGGCGTGTCGAGGCGAAGATCATCTGCCATCAGGTTGCCGGCGACCCGCGCCCGGTAGATCTTGGTCATGGCGCGCCCGGCAAACAATTCTGAAAGGGCCGCCGCAGCCTTGCCATCATGGGCAATCAGCATCAGACCTGCAGCGTCGGCATCCAGGCGGTGTACCAGAAAGCAGGGTGTGTTCAGTTCAATTTCCGCCAGGCGCAGCAGGCTGCAGTGGTCGCCCCATTGAGACCCCTGTGATAACAGCCCGTGGGGCTTGAACCAGACACTGTAACGTCCTTTGTTCTCCAGCAGCGTCGGTGTTTCCGGCTTACGCGCCAACACCTGATCATCGTAGAACAGCTGAATACGGGTGCCGGGTTTCAGTTCCCGCTTGGCCTTGCGTAAACGCACCTGCTTTCCCTTCTGTGTCCACCAGCACGCGCCCTTGGCCATGGCATCCTTGATGCGCTGCTTGGGCAGGCCCGAGGCGCCTGCAAGCGCATCCACAGCCGTCGTGCTCTGGTCTACGGTGACATCAAACTGTTTGCGCATCGGCGTTTTTATCCGGAAGGAGAAGATCCAAGATGATTGCCGGCAATGATACGGAGCGGGGAAAGTATCGACAAGGCGCTTGTACCTCAGGGCACATTGATGACAGTGAGCGCTGAGGGTGTAAACTGGTGAAAAGCCACCTCAAGGAGATATCAACATGCCAATGATTGGCTGGCTGTTTATACTCGCCGCATTCGCGATGATTGTGGGAAGCCTGCTGCTACTCAGAGATGGGGCCAATATGAAAATCCCCAAAGAAAAGCTTGAGAAGATTCGTCAGCGCAAAGCAGAACAGGACGCGAAAGATAAAAAAGAGGGGGATAGCTGGTAGCGCCAGAACCATGAACCAGTCCACGACTTTTGAGTCTGCCCCCGCCTGAACCTTTCGCGACCTAACGATATGTCGCATGATTAGACATCACTGCCCGGATATGGACTAGACGACAACGGATGTCGCCGCTACGAGTGCGCAATTCCTGCAAGAGTTATCCCGTCTTTTTCATCAATGCCGCAACCAGAAGCGCACAGACTGTGTCGCCTCGGGAATGGCAGTGATCGTGCCTGAAGAATAAGCCTGAAATCATAAGAAAAAAGGAAAGAACATGATCCAGTTTAGTCGTATTGGATGGGGGCCCGTGTTGCCCATGGTGCTTGTATTATCTGCCTGCGGTGGCGGAAGCGGGGGTGGGGGTAATGATCAGCCTGAAGAGCAGACTGGGCCTCAGTTGAGCTACGACAACAAGAACTTTGCCCAAAAATCAGTATCGATAACCAGAGATAGCGGTGCTGAAGGCTTGATACGCCTCCGTGACGATCTTGCGTTGGGGTGGTCAATTATTGATGAGTACACGTCGGCTATTCAAGATATGTCGATCCTGGAGCAGGGCACTTACCCATGTGCGGGTGGTGGTAACCTGGAAATCCGCTGGACAGAGACTGAGAAATCCCTGGAGGAGACCACCCGATTCAGCAGATGCGTACTGGATACCCCGACCCATGGCCCTGTTATGATCAGTGGCAGCACCACCTACGAAAGCGTCCTGATCGCCGAATCGGAAACCTCTGCCAGTTGGAAGAGTTCTTATACGGACGATCTGTCCGGAACAATCCAGCGCACAGGTGAGTCGCTTCGTTTCAGTGGCGCACTTCGTATGAGCGATTATCTGAATGAGAATGGTGGAGTCACGAGCTGGCGCTATGTTCGGGATATCAAACGATACGAGATGAAGCTGGGTAATCGCTACGTCGCCATTGCCGACGCTCAGAACCGGGATTCGGGAACGGATGCAGACTCGGAGTATTCGGTTCGCGCCACCATTGTCGGCTCGGCGATTGGTGGTTACATGAAGCTGGAGACCCCGGATCCGGTGGAGTTTTCCTCCAACCTGGAGTGCCCGGTGTCCGGAATCGTAAAACTGTCCAGCAACGGTGAGGCCGAGGTTCGCTTTGGTAGCAGCGCAGGCGGTACCGCCAAGGCAGTTGCGGTCTGGGTTGATGGTGCCGTTGTCGAGAGTTATGACGATTGCAGTGAAATAGGTGTGGTTCTGTACTTCTGACCGGAGGAGGGCAAGCTTCTCTGGTCTGCCCTCTACGACTGCTAACAGCAAATGCGAGGCACAAAAAAAGCCGCCCAGCAAAGCTGTAAGCGACTTCTTCTGCAGGATTGGTAGGACCACGCGGATTCGAACCGCGGACCTCTACCATGTCAAGGTAGCGCTCTAACCAACTGAGCTATGGTCCTGTCCTGCAACGGGGTGGAAATATACGGATTTCGGGTGCCTTGGTCAACCTCTTTGCCGCGGATTTTTCGCTTTCATCAGGGCCTTGATGGCGCGGCTCAGGGCGTTCCAGCGATTGACCAGAAGCGCGGCAAAAATCAGCGCGCAGCCGGCTATTTGCAGCAGGGTCATGGTTTCGCCGAACCAGGCAACCGCGAAGACAGCAACCCACACCGGTTCCAGTACCAGTATCACTACACCGTGGCTGTTAACCGACAGGCTCTGGGCATAGGTCTGCAACAGGAAACGTCCCGCTGTGGCAATCAAGGCACTGGCCAGTACCCAGACATAGAGCATGGGTTCGGGGTTGGTCAGTGTGTGAGTCCAACGCTCGCTGATGGCGGACTCCGCCAAGGTCACGGTCCCAACGGTAAGCAGGGCAATGGCCGTCAGCGGCAGTGCCGGTACTTTCTTTTTCTCCACCGTTTTGCCTTGCTTGTCGACCACGATGCGTTGGTTGGCGGCGCGCGTATTGAGCGTGAAGTACAGGGCAAAGATGGTTGCCGCCAGAACGAAATAGAGCTGCCCCGGGGCTGGCCTGAAGCCGTTTTCCAGGGACAAAAGCGCCAGACCGGCCACCGCAATCGGTATCGCCAGCCAGGTGCTCAAAGGCTGCTGTTCGCCAAATACTGTGCGGGCAATGATCGGGACAATCACCACGCCCAGGCTGGTCAGAAACGCGCCTTCGCCCATGCTGTCGGTGTGATACAGCCCCATGATCCAGCAGGTCATGGCAATGCCGAACACAAAGCCCACGCCCAGGCTTCGGAGTATCTGGTCCCGGCTAAGCCTCAACAGTGAGGGCAGGGCCAGCAGAGCGAGAAAGGCGCCGGCAATCAGAAAGCGAGCCGCCATGAACATCAGGGGGGGCATCATTAAAACCGCCTCTTTAGACAGCATCCAGCCAATCGCCGCCAGCAGGGTAACGAGTACCAGGTAAAGATCGGATTTGTGGGCGTCAGACATGATTGAACCGGCATCAATAGAAATCAGAGGGCTCAATCTATAGTTTGCGAACTAAAAAAGATAGCAGCGAAAACCGAGGGAGTGGCTCATCCCTGAGCCATTGTAACAACGATCGATCAGTTGTTGAGTGTGGTGTATACAAGATTGGACAGACTGGTCTGGCTGGAGTTCGGCACTTCAATGAACTGGTCGCCAGAGCCCCAGAACTGCCACCATGCACGCTGATTGTAGGTGCGGCTGGCAAAGTCCACACGCAGGCCGTTCAGAGTGGTGTTGTTCACCACGGGGACAGCGGTGTTGCCGGTCTGGGTATTGATCACGTCGCCATGGTTGGCGCCCTCGCTCATCAGCACCGGGTAGTGGTTGTAATACAACCCGGACGGGCCGTTCTGTCCGCTGACTTTACCGGCCAGGCTGATGCTGTTGGAGCAGGAATCAATGCCGCTGGCACTGGTTGCTCCGCAGGCTGAATGGGTGGGAACCACGCCATCGTCGGTGCCATCAATAAAGGGTTTGGTGATGCCGCCGTAGGATGAGCCACCGCCAACGAACCGCAGGCGCGGAATGCTGTTGGGGCTGACGGCCAGGTTGCGGGCAACGTTGGTCTGCAGGTCGTTGACCACACCCAGATTATCCGGCTCCGGGTCAATGCCGGTAAAGGCTTTGACCGCCTGTTTCACCGGCCAGTTGTACCAGCTGTCGTTGTAGGCAATGCTCACGGCCAGGTCGGCCAGTTCCGTGCCACCACCGGCACCGGCCATGTCCAGTACTGCCAGGATTTTCAGCGGTTGCAGGCCTTCCGATTGCAGCCAGCGCGCCTGGTTTTCCAGCAGATGGCGGGTTACCAGATCGCCGGTGGAATGGGTAACAACAACGCAGTAGTCATTACACAGCCCTTGCTGACTGATCTGCCGCAGTTGCTGATAAGCCTGCTGGGCGATCTGGCCTTCTACCCGGCCATTGCTGGCCCAGTCGATACGGGCTTCGGCCCGGTTCAGCCAGTATTCCCGCCAGTTATCTTCGCCGGCCTGCTGGACTTCCTGGAAGTTGGCCGGTGGATTGGACAGATCATCCATCATGAAGCCGTGAACCAGAATCACATTGTGGCCGGCCAACTGCGCGCTTGCGCCAGTGGCAAACAGGCCGCCAGCCAGCGCTGTCGCAAGGGCGGTTTTCGTCAGGCATCCTCTTCTTTTCATTGTCATTGGTTGCTCCGTTTCTTTCCGATTTATTGTTGTGGTGTTATCAGAACTTGTCCGCCAGTTGCCGCAGCAGGGCAGCACGTTGTTCTGATTCGGGATTCATCGCCGGCTGGTCTCGGAGGCCGTCCAGATCCGGCGGTGAAAATTCATAGCCTTCCTCGGGGCCGAAGGCGTAATCGGTCCGGTCGCCCGGGGTGGCGGGTAAACGGCGTATCTGCAAATGCCGTAGTTGCAGGGGCCCCTGAATGTCGCGATTGGCTAACACGCTGCCATGGGCTTTCAGGCGAATGACGGCCGAGCTGCTGCCCAGAGACGTTTCCTGTTGCAATTGGGCCAGCGGGGTTTCGCCATTGTAGAGCTGGGCAGAGAGGGCGTAATAGCCGGATTGCTCCGGATCGAAGCGCACAGGGATGACCAGGTCGTTCCCAGACACATAGGCAGTCTCCAGACCCTCGAAGCTGCCCAGATCGGGTTCAATGGTCAGTGAAGACACATGTCGAACGGGCTTGCCGTCTACCCGGGCCTCCACAATCAACCGGTACTCGCCGGGGGGATGATCGGAACTGACGGCGCCCTGGAAATAACCGGGGTCTGCATTCTCGAGCTCGGCAGAGGCTACCCGGTCCCGCTCTCCGGCGGTCTCCAGGGTGGCGGACAGAGACTGGCCGAACACCTGACGACCATTCAGGGACGCCACCACCAGAATCGGCTCACCCTGGCTGAAGCGGAATTTGTCCAGCGTCACCACAAAGCGGCCATCACCCTCGAGCGGAAGCACGACCGGGTGGTAGCGGTTGCCTTGGTAAGCCTCTGCCTGAGCTTTGGTCAGCGGCACCGAATAATCCGGGTACCGAATGGTCTGTTGGTATTCCTCTGCAACACTTGCCAGCATGAAGCCCAGCGCGTTTTCAGAGGGTGGCTCGGGAACAGGCCCGGCAGGTGTGGCCGGAGCCGCCGTATCCTGATTAGAAACCATTTGGGGCGCGGAAGAGTTGGTGACTTGCAGCAGGCCCCGGAAACTGCCCTCGTTCTCGGCAGAGAGCAGCCACACGGTGCCGGCCACACCGGCGGTGATGGCCAAGGTTAGGCTTATTGCCCGGTACGGCATTGTCAGACCCCGTTATTGTTGTTGATGGTTGGGTTAACTTTTAACCATAGGGTCGGATTGTCCTAAACGGCAAAAATTTAGGCCGGAATTGCGGGGGTTTTGTGACGTTTTGAGAGGCGGTTCTCAAAGTCAGAACCAGCCACTGTCTTTGATGGCTTCAAAGCCGAAGCGCAGCCGCACCTCATCTCCCACCAGCCCGTTTTCCAGGCCGTAGGTCATGCCCCAATCGCTGCGGGTGATAACAGCCTCCGCGCTTATGCCCAGGGTGTAGTCTTCATGGCCGATGGGATACTCCGCGGCTTTGTTCAGGGTGACATTCACATCGACCGGCCGGGTCTGCCCCAGCAAGGTCAGGTCGCCGGTCACTACGCCAGTATTGTCACCGGTTTTTTCAAAATCACTCACCACAAAGGTAATCTCCGGGTATTTGCTGGCGTCCAGAAAATCGGGCTTGCGGAGGTGATCGTCCCGTTTATCGTGGTTGGTAAAGACACTGCTGGCTTTGAAAACCAGCTTCCCGGAATTCAGTTCTCCGGTTTCTTCGTTGTATTCAAACTGGCCTTCAATATCCCGGAACATGCCCATCACCGGGGCATAACCGATATGCATGATTTCGAAGCTCATGGAGAAGTGCTCTTCGTCCACTTCGAACTTAGCCGGCTCTGCAGAAACACTGGTAGCGGTGGCCAGCAGGATTGAGGTTGTCAGAGCTTCAGGAAATGACAGTTTCATGATTTTGTCTCCTTTGGTAGAGCCAGCGCACGTCCAGATAAAAGGACCAGGCAAGCAATGCCAGAGCGAGCCCGAGCGTCAGGCTGGCGAATAATGCAGGGGTAATGGGCACAACCGCGACCATCAGTGTGACCACCTGCCAGACACAGATGGTCTTCCGTCCGAAGCTGTCTGGCAGCGGGTTATTCAGCCAGGGCAGTGGCCAACAGGCCAATATGAACAGATAGCGCATCAGGCCCAGGGCAAGTACCCAGCTACCGGCTTTCTCCAGGGCCAGTGTGGCAACGCACAGCCCGAGGATAAAGAGCGCGTCCAGCTCCATATCGAAACGGGCGCCGAAGGCGCTATGGCTTCCTGTTGCCCGGGCGATTTTTCCGTCGACACCGTCCAACAACAGGGCGATCAGGCTGATAACTGCATAACTCCATAGCGCGGGTGAGGTCGCTGAAGATGAGTGGTCACCGAGGAACGGAGCCCAGCCAACCAGCGCCAGCACCAGAACCGAGCGCAGCAGCGTGGCGCGGTTGGCCCAGCCGAAGTCGGCCCTCCACCGCCAGTGCCGGAGGATAAGGACACTTTGCCCGAGATAGAACGCAAAGGTGATTAACCAGAAGCCGGGTGGCAGATCAAAGGCTTTGGCCAGAAAAAACGAAACGCCAGCCAGGCCCAGCATTCCCAGGATCAGATCACTGATGGGGCTGAAACTTCCTTTCATTGAGGTGCTGGTCGAATCCATACGCCATTGCGTCCGTATAGCCTGTGAGTGGCGTTAGCAAGCTCTCATTCTATGACTATAGTTTGGAGAGACTGCTTTTGCGTACGCGGCCATTCATCAAATGGACTATTCATGGACGTTGAGAACAACACTGCCTTTTGGATTACCGGGTATCAGGAGGCCAGGTTACGGCCAGCGCCCGAGCCGACATTACCCGCTTCTGAAACACCTTATGTGATCGTTCGTTCCCGCTATTCCGGCATCAGCCGGGGGACGGAATCCCTCGTCTATAACAACCAGGTTCCTGAAAACGAATACCAGAGAATGCGGGCACCGTTTCAGGAAGGCGAATTTCCGTTTCCGGTGAAATATGGCTATGCCAGTGTAGGAGAGGTTGTGGACGGGCCTGAAGCCCTCCTGGGGCGGAACGTGTTCTGCCTCCATCCTCACCAGCAGCGATACGCGGTGCCAGCATCCGCGGTTCTCCCTTTGCCAGCCAAGGTTCCAGCCGAGCGAGCAGTGCTGGCGGCCAACATGGAGACCGCCATCAACGGCGTCTGGGATGGGCAGCCTGCGGTTGGTGACCGGGTCGCGGTGATTGGTCTTGGCGTGGTGGGCTTGCTCGTGGCCTGGCTGGTCAGTCGCATTCCCGGCGTGGAATTGATTGCGGTTGATACCAATGAAGGGCGAAGATCGGTGGCTCAAGCCCTTGGCGTACGGTTCCTTACCGAACCGGACATCCAGAACTGTGACCTGGTATTTCATGCCTCCGGGCACCCCTCGGGGCTGGCCAAAGCCCTGTCACTGGCGGGGCCGGATGCCCGGGTGGTTGAGCTGAGCTGGTATGGAGACACGCCTGTTTCCGTGCCGCTTGGCCACGCGTTTCACCCGAACCGGCTGACCCTGAAATCAAGTCAGGTGGGCCAGCTATCGCCGGAGCGCAGACCGCGCTGGAATCATCGCCGCCGCCTGGAACTGGCGCTTTCCATGCTGTCAGAGCCGGCTCTGGATGGGTTGATCAGCGGAGAGTCACGCTTTGAACAGCTTCCGCAAGTCGCCAGAAATATTCTGATGCCGGGCGCCGATGCGCTCTGCCACCGAATTGTTTACTAACCCAGGGAGAGACTATGTTCAGCCTGACCATTCGTGATCACATGATGATCGCCCACAGCTTTAACGGTGAGATCTTCGGGCCTGCCCAGGGCGTTCACGGCGCAACCTATGTGGTGGATGTTACTTTCGAGCGCCACGTACTCGACAACAACGACCTGATTGTCGACATTGGGCAGGCTTCGGCGTTGCTCAAGGACGTGTTGTCGGAATTCAACATGAAGAACCTGGATGATATTCCCCAGTTTGCGGGACGAAACACCACCACAGAGTTCATGGCCAAGGTGGTGTTCGACCGCATGGCGGCGGCCATTCACGCCGGCCGGCTGGGTGAGGACGGAAAAGGCGTGGTCAGCTTGAAAGTGACCCTCAGCGAGTCGCACATCGCGTGGGCCAGCTACCATGCCGGCATCTGAACTCTGGTTCGTGGTGCCGGGAGACCCTGGCCAGAACACTGGTGGTTACCGTTATGTTCGGCGCCTGGTCGAGGCATTGGCCAAGGCGGGTATTCCGGCAAAGCTGACCGGGCTGGAGGGAACGTTTCCCAAACCGGATGACTTTGCCCGGCAGTCGCTGGATCGGTTCCTTGCGGGCTTGCCGGACGGAACCCGGGTCGTGCTGGATGGCCTGGCGATGGGCGGCCTGCCTGAGGTTTTACAGCGACACCAGAGCCGGTTGAACCTGATGGCGCTGGTGCATCACCCGCTGGCGGATGAGAACGGCCTGAGTGAGCAGGAGCAGGCCTGGTTCAAGCACTCGGAAACGACGGCATTGGCCTGTGTTGGCGCCGTATTCACCACCAGCTATTACACGGCGGAACGGCTGCAGGCATTCGGAGTGACGCCGGCGCGGGTGACCACCGCCTTGCCCGCTGTCGACGACGCATTTTTTCAGCAGTCGCCCTGGATTGGCCGGCGTGATGCCACCAGGGCGATTCACCTGTTGTGTGTCGGTCATCTGTCGCCACGAAAAGCGCAGCATCAGTTGATTCAGGCGCTTGCTCAACTCACACATCTGGACTGGCGCCTGAGACTGGTTGGCAGTGCCGGTCGAGCGCCGGGTTATGCCGCGGATGTTCGAGTTCTGGTCCGTGAGTCCGGGCTGGAAAGCCGTGTTGAGTTTGCGGGCGAGTTGGGAGAAGCAGATGTGCTGAAGGCTTATCAGCAAGCCGATCTGTTTGTGTTTCCCTCGCTTTACGAGGGCTATGGCATGGTCATCGATGAGGCCCTCGCAGCCGGTCTGCCGGTGTTGAGTTCCGACGGTGGCGCGCTAGCTTCGACTGGCGCCAAACCAGGGGTTGAGTTGTATGAAGCGGGCAATGTAGCGGCTCTGGCCACCAGATTGACCCGGCTGATTGCGGAACCGGATGCCGTTGAAGCGCTGGTCGCTGGCGCCATGCAAGCCCGGTGCGAGATCCGTCGCTGGTCTGAAACGGCGCAAGATTTCCTTGCCGGGCTGGAAAAGGGCAGGCCGCGCAACCCTGTTGAATTTGCCGCGGATTGGCTGGAAGCAAGGGAGCCCGCCGATCACCAGGCCCGTGATGATGGGCTGACGGCCCGACTCGCCGAATGGCTTACCGAACGATATGACTGTCGGGCGTCGGGTAGTAAACCGGGGGCGCCCCTTCACCTTGTGGATCTCGGTACTGGTCGGGGCTCCAATCCTGTCTACCTTTGCCCGAGACTACCGGTACCCCAGCGTTGGACGCTGGTTGAGCCGGACCAAACCCTGGCCGGGGTCGCCCTTCAGCGGGTTGAAAAGCTGGATGCACCGGCTGTGCTGGAAACAATGGTCTTGACGAAAGATAACCTCAGTACGGCGTTGCCCGCAGACGCCGACCTGGTGACGTCTTCGGCCTTGATCGACCTGGTTTCCGAACCCTGGTTGAGCGCCTTGTCTGCAGCGGTGGCCAAACGTCAGGCGGCTTTGTTGGTCGTCATCACTTACAGCGGCTTTTTTACTCTGGAACCTGCTCATCCCTTCGATGACACACTGCGCGCTCTGGTCAATGCCCATCAACATCGGGAGAAGGGCAGTGGCGCTGCGCTCGGCCCGGACGCCACGGCCTGTTTGAGCCGTTACATGTCCGGCAAGGGATATGACATCCAGACGGCAGATAGTCCCTGGGTATTGACGGGTGAGCAGGCCAGCCTCGCCGCAATGTTGCTTGAGGGCTGGGCGGAGGCTGCCACAGAACAGCAGCCGGAACAGTCGAACGACGTCCACTCCTGGCTCGAAACCCGTCGGCAACAGCTGGATACCGGCACCCTCGCCATTACCGTGAGCCATACGGATCTGCTGGCATGGCCGAAGCAGACCTGAACCCGGAGAGGCCGGTCCACGGCTTTGGGCGAGGGGTGTTTCGCTGGTGCGTCACCCTGCTGCTTCTGGGGATTGTTCTTGTTTTCGTCGACATCGATAAGCTCGCCCAGAGGCTGGGGATGGTTCCGCCAATGATCGTCCTTGCGGTATTGGTGGTCTCGCTGATTCAGATCGCACTGTCGGCCTGGCGCTGGCGGTATACCGCGAACCGGCTCGGTGTAGCCATGGGTTTTGGCTTTGCCTTTCGGGAGTATTACCTGGCCGGTTTCCTGAATCAGGTGCTTCCCGGGGGCGTGATGGGGGACGTAAATCGAGCCTGGCGCCACAGCCGTTCGGCGAAGCGTTTGCAGCAACTGGCGATTGTCCATGCGGTTGTGCTGGAGCGCCTGTCAGGCCAGTTGGTGCTGGTGCCGGTTGTACTGATTGCGGTGTCCGGGCTTTGGTGGACCGGGCAGTTAAACAGCCAGTTCGGTGACGCAGGCGTATCCCTGAAGCTGGGCTATTGGCTGACTCTGCCCGCGTTGACCGTGCTCGGGGTTTTGCTGGTCTCTATGACGGGGGTCGGGGCCCGGTTCAGGCGTTATGTCCGACGATTACGCGGGGATGTGCGTCGGGCTTTTCTGGGTTGGCGGAATGCCCTGGTGCAGGTTGGTACCTCGGTTCTGGTTTTCCTGACCTATATGGCGGTGTTCATGTTGATGGCCACTGGCATGGGCTTGTTTGTCGACGGCACACCCTGGCTGTTGGTCGTGGCCCTGTGCCCGCTACTGTTATTGGCCATGGTGGTCCCGTTAACGGTGTCGGGTTGGGGCGTCAGAGAGGGCGTAGCGGCTATTCTGTGGCCGTTGGCGGGGCTGCCGGCAGAGCAGGGCGTGGCGCTGAGTGTTGGCTATGGTGCGGCGGTGTTTCTGGTGAGTCTGCCGGGTGCCCTGGCGCTGCTGTTCCGCCGGTAATCAGGGTTTGGCGGTGTCGAATACCAGATCAAAAAGCATATCGCTGCCAAGATTCACCAATTGTGCTTTTGGGCGAAGTGCCTCATCCAGCTGGTCGATCTCCGGTAGGGAGAACGCAGGCCGGCCGCTACCGATGATCATGGGGGCAACCATCACGTGTAACCGGTCCAGTAACCCCGCCTTCAGAAAAGACGACACGGTAACGCCGCCGCCCTCGATTAAAATCTTGCGAAGTCCAAAATCCTGTAACACCTGCAGGATACGTTCGGGAGAAGCAGGTGCTTCGTTTTCTGCGTAGCCCAGGCAGGGCACTGACGTAACCCCGTCCGGATTCAGCGCTTTCGGGCCTGGCTGATAATCGCCGGCAATCAGGTGCAGGGTAGGCGCATCGCCGTCGGTGAACAGGTGGTGACTGGCAGGCACCCGCTGCCGGCGGTCGATCACGACGCGCACCGGGTTGCGGCCAGAGGTTCGGCGCACGGTCAGGCGCGGATTGTCGGTGCTGGCCGTTCCGGCACCGACCACCACTGCGTCACACAGGGCGCGGATTCGGTGCAGGTGGGTAATGCCGTCGTCACCATTGATAAACCGGGAGCAGCCGGTGACCGTGGCGATCCGTCCATCCAGGCTCTGGCCAAGTTGGCCGATCACCCGGCTGTTATTGGTGACGGGCTGGCACAGGGGCAGGAACAACGACAACAGGTTTCTCGCCTGTTCGGATGCCGGCTGAACGAGTTCCCAGCTTTTGCCGTTGATCTTCACCGCGGGTTGATCAGAACCGGGCACGGGCAGGGTGATATTGCTCCGGTTGATCGCGCTGAGTACCAGATCCCAGGCGTTATCGGTGTCCAGTGCGTCATTTGCCATGTGGTACCTGCTCGTTCGTTGTTCGTTTCAGTATAGGCAGATTGTGTCCAAAGCTATATGTACGATACATTTCCGGTTTGATTCACTTTTTCGGCCAACTTTTCAGGGGCACGGAGCCATGCGGTACCTGCAATCTTTCAACCGTCGTCTGCGTCGTATTCGGGAGCAGGGCCAGTTGTCCCTGGGGGATGTGGCCGAAATGTGTGGCGTGGACGAGGCCCGTGTCCGCAGCTGGGAGGCGACGGACGCACGCCAGAGAGGGTACCCCGGGGTTAGTGAATTGCTGGATTTTTGCCTGAAAACCGAAACACCGCTGGAACGTCTGCTGGATATGGACGATGACGGTGAGGATGGGCAACTGGAACTGCCGGGGCTGGCGTTCAGCAACAGTGATGATCTGTCGGTGGCGCTGAAAGAGCTTGAGCAGGAGATCAATCGAATCCAGCTCAGTGATGACGAAATCGAGCTGCTGCGCCGGTTCCGCAAGGCAAGTGCAGATAACCGGCGCATGGTTTTGCAGCTATTGGGGCGCTAAAGGCCCCGGGTGGCCTCTATTTTTCCTTCTTGTAGATGTTCTCGTAAACGAAGTTGGTGGCATCCACGAAACCATCAATGCTGCCGCAGTCAAAACGCTGACCTTTGAACTGGTAGGCCAGCACGCAACCATTCTTCGCCTGCTCCAGCAGGGCATCGGTAATCTGAACCTCACCATTCTTACCCGGCGGCGTACGCTCGATAATGTCGAAAATGTCCGGGGTCAGGATGTAGCGCCCGATAATCGCCAGGTTGCTGGGCGCGTCTTCCGGTGCTGGTTTCTCCACCATGTCGGTAATACGGTAAAGGCCATCCTTCATGGATTCACCCGCAATAACACCGTACTTGTGGGTTTCGTCTTCCGGTACTTCTTCGATGGCCACAATGGAACATCGGAACTGGTTATACAGTTTAACCATCTGGGTCAGAACGCCGTCACCATCTTCCGGGCCCACGCAGAAGTCATCCGCCAGCACAACAGCGAACGGGTTGTCGCCTACCAGGTTGCGGCCAGTCAGGATGGCGTGGCCCAGTCCCTTCATTTCATTCTGACGGGTGAAGGCAAAAGAGTTGTTGTTGATCAGATCCCGGATAGAGGTTAGCAGGCCTTCCTTGCCGGTACCGGCAATCTGGTGCTCGAGCTCGTAACTGATATCAAAATGATCTTCAATGGCGCGTTTGCCGCGGCCGGTGACAAAGCCGAATTCATGAATGCCGGCATCTGCGGCTTCCTCCACCCCGTACTGCACCAGTGGCTTGTTAACGATCGGCAGAATTTCCTTGGGCATGGCCTTGGTGGCCGGAAGGAAACGGGTGCCGTATCCGGCAACCGGGAAGAGGCACTTTTTGATCATGATTGTTCGTCCTTAATCAGATGGTTTACCGCTTTGTTTACCCACAAAGCGTGCCAAGTGTAACCAAGTTGTATGCCGAGTTGGAGGGTTTCATTTCCGAGTGTTGATTTCTGGTAATTCTGTCGACTGGTTCCGATCTGTCCGGTGTGACTGAAATGCCTAGAAAATTGTTTCACTCCCGCTTTTAACTACATGATTTTACGTAACATTAAATTTGTAAATTTATGATGATAATGGTGGCCTGAGAGCGGCCTATCTTTTAGAGTTGCACCGAATTAATGGGTTTACATGAAATTGACATTGCTTCGGGTTTTCCAGAGTGCCGCCATTGATCTTCAAACTGCCTGTTCGTCACTTCTCATTGTCTGCACTGTTTTTGTGCGCGACAGCGAGCTGGTGTCTGCCAGCCTACGGTTCAGAGACGGCGCTCGATGGTGATACCCCTGAAACCAGCCGGCAGGCGTTGCTTCCCGAGAACAGTCTGAAGCTGACCCGTGAACACTGGCTGCGCTCCAAGATGAAGTTTTCCGGGCGCACCAACCGGGACACCGATCATCGGGATGGGGCGCTGAACGTGGGCCTGAATGGTCTTTTCTGGGCGAATCATCGTGCCGGCGTCCGCTACAGTGACGCCAAGACCTATCGGGTGGGCAATGAGCGCCGAGTACTCGGCTTCAGTTATGGCCTTCCGGTAGGGCGTAACCATCTGGATATTGAGCTCCGGAATACCGCATATGAAGAGGTGTCCAGGGCAGACGGTTCCCGTTTTCAGAAAGAAGGACGCACCCGGGATCTCACTATCACTGGCAGGCGGGCCCTGTTCTCTACGTTCGGCTACCAGTTCCTCGGCCGTGCCGGATACTCTTCCGTAAACCAGTACTGGACCCGAAGAACGGATGAAGTGCATCGTTCCAGTTACCAGTTATCGACCCTGGGGTTCGAGGCTAACGGACATCACAATCTGTACGGTGGTTTTGACCTGAGCAGCGGACTGCGCGCGGTCACGGGTATTGAGGCCGAGATAGAGCGTGCGACCGATTCGGAACAGGGGCGGCGTGAAGAGCAGTTTGGGCGCATGGTTCTCAGTGCATCGCTTGACCGAGAGTTACTGGCCTGGCACTGGGGACTGGACGGGGAATACCAGTTGGCGTCTGCCGATATTCCGGGTTCTCAGCACCTGAGGGTCGCCGGGTCTGGACTGGTGGCGGGTTTCAATGGCCAGTCACTTAGCGTAGCCGAAGGTGGGTGGCTGCGCCTGGGTAGCCGTAGCCCGGAATTCGATATTCCGTTCTTTCCCAGGCTGTCTTCCAGTGTCCGCCTTTCTGTTCTGCGCGGCTGGATTCCCGATGAGTCATTTCAGCAGCATCAGGCGGGGCATGTTACGTCGGGAGAGCTCTCATGGGGGCTATCTGCGCGGCAGTTCAGCGCCGATGTCAGCCTGGGGCGGGTGCTGAACACAACCACAGATGCCATAACCGTACCTGATCAACCGGATGTCCGCTTTACCATGAGCTTGCAGATCTGAAGCTGCTCTGGCTCACGTCGTTTCATTTGATTTCGATTCGCTTACGAACTTGTCACTTGTAGCAGCCCTCGGGCGCGGTGCTACATTGAATGGACAAACCGTGAACCGAGGAAGGAAACGATGCACGCAGGGAAAGTAGGTCTGGTGGTTCTGGGATTGTTCTTGTTTGCTCCCCTTTATGCCCAGGCGTTCCAGTTTCAGGATGTTGTCGAAAAAGCGAAATCGAAGGCGAGTGCGGCGTACGAGCCGGTCCCTGGAATTCCCGACTTCATGGCAGGCCTGAGCTACGACGAATACCAGTCTATCCGCTTTGATCCTTCAAAAAGCCTCTGGCGAGAAGGGAATTCCCGTTTCCAGGTAATGCTCATTCCCGCTGGTAAATTTTACACCCGTCCAGTAAGCATCCACGTAGTGGACAGCGAGGGCGTCCATCCACTGTCGTTCGATAAGAGTCTGTTCAATGTCGACGACGAGGCGCTCAGAAAACGGGTGCCGGCCGATCTCGGCTATGCCGGGCTCAAGTTGACGTTCCCTTTTGATGGTCCCGACGTAGCCAATCAGTTCCTGGTGTTCGCGGGCGCAAGCTATTTTCGCGGCGTCAGTAAGGAAACCTCTTTCGGGCTGTCTGCGCGGGGTATCGCTGTAGACACGGGTTTGCCGACCGGTGAGGAGTTTCCTGATTTCACGGAGTTCTGGTTGGAGCGCCCCGCTCCCGACAGCGATCATGTTCGTGTCTACGCGTTGTTGGATGGTCCAAGCCTGACCGGGGCCTATGAGTTCACGGTATACCCCGGGGAGCAGACCCGGGTAGATGTGAAAGCCCGCCTGTTTATGCGGGAAGACATCGAGTTGCTGGGGCTCGCTCCACTCACGTCGATGTTCTATTACGGGGAACATACTCCCAGGCCGCTTGGTGAGTGGCGCCCCCAGGTCCACGATTCGGACGGATTGTTAATCCATGATGATGCAACCGGCGAATGGCTATGGCGCCCGCTGATGAACCCGGATCGACTTGCCGCAAGTTTCCACAGTGTCCGTCGTGTCGGCGGCTTTGGTCTGATTCAGCGTGATCGGGAGTTTCGTCACTACGAAGATCTGGAAGCCCGCTATGAGCGCAGGCCCAGCGCCTGGGTGAGCGCCGAGGGGGACTGGGGGAAAGGAAATGTGGTTCTGGTGGAGATACCTACGGACGACGAAACCAATGACAACATTGTTGCGTTCTGGAGTCCGGGAGGTGAAGTGTCCGCAGGCACGTCACGGGATCTGAACTACTCGATTCAGTTCGGCGGTCCCGGCGTGGCGCCACATCCTGGCGGAAAAGTGGTAAACACCTTCGTCGGCGCAGGGGATCGTATAGGCGGCGGTGATCATGCTGGTGCCTATCGGATTCTGGTGGATTTTGCCGGCGGTCCCTTGTCGGAACTCAACGCGGAGTCTCCCGTAGTCAGCAAAGTGACCGGGGGTGAGGGTGTTGAGGTGCTTGAACACTTTGTGGAGTGGGTGGAGCCAGAGAATCATTGGCGATTATCGATCCTGGCCAAGCCCGCGCAGGATCAGATACTTCAGCTGCGGGGTTTTCTGATGGTGGATGATGAGGTCGCCACGGAGACGTGGAGCTACTCCCTGCCGCCGGGGACAGGCCTGCGGGCAGAACCCTGATCCTGGAGGATCGTATGGACGCGCAAACCTCTTACCAGTGGCTGGGAAAGCTGTTGGTGTACCTTGAATTGAGTGGCGCCAGTAACGACCGTAAAACGTTCAATGGCGCACTGGCCTTGCTCGCGGACGGCGTCGCCGGAAACGAACACAGCGTTCGGTTTGAGGACCTTTTGGCCCGCATTCCTGATTACTTCGAGTTGGATGAGCCAAGTCTTCCGCCGGTAGCACCGCCGATTCGCCGCAGCAGTATCGGGTATTTCACCGATGACTGAGTCAGCGACTGCGTCCCGCTCCTGGCACCTGCAGGCGACGATCCGACGCCTGGTACTGACTGCGTTTGTGGCTGGCCAGACGGGGCTGGCATCCTGGTTTCTGCTCCAGGTGCTGCCTTATCACGGCGGCAACGTGGTGGAGTGGCTGATTGTTGCTGTTTTCGCGGTACTTTACCTTTGGATTGCCTTTGGCTTCTGGATCGCAGTATACGGCTTCCTGCTGCGTTTGCTGGGCGGAGATCGGGCATCGTTACTGAAGCGCCATACGCCGAATGAGCTGGCGGCAACGCCGCTATCGAAAACCGCAATTGTCATGCCTTTGTATCACGAGCCGGTAAGCTGGACGCTGAAGGGGCTCAAAGTCATTTACCTCGATCTGGCGCGATCAGGCCGCCTGGATGATTTTGATTTTTATATTCTCTCAGACAGTCAGGATCCTGATGTCTGGCTGCAAGAGCAGCAGGTCTGGTTGAAACTGGTGGAAGAGCTCGGCGCTCACGGTCGGCTCTTCTATCGCCGGCGTCGGGTTAATCTCAACTATAAAAGCGGCAACGTGGCTGATTTCTTGAGGCGCTGGGGAAGTCAGTATCAGTATATGGTCGTTCTGGACGCCGATAGCCTCCTCGCAGGTGACACTATTCGGACCATGGTGCAGGTGATGAACCGGGAGCCCCAGGTTGGGATCCTTCAGACTGCTCCTACCATTATTAACGCTCGCTCTGCCTTTGCTCGTATCCAACAGTTTGCCAATCGGCTTTACTCGCCGCTTTTTTCCACGGGCCTGGCTGCCATCCAGATGGGGGATGCTGCATTCTGGGGCCACAACGCTGTTATACGCGTTGCTCCATTTATGGCGCATTGTGGATTGCCAAAGCTCAAAGGCGCTGGTATCTGGCAAGGGCCAATCATGAGCCATGATTTCGTAGAAGCGGCGTTTCTGGGTAGAGCAGGGTATGAAGTCTGGCTGGAACCGGCTTTGGGGGCCAGCTATGAAGAATCTCCGCCCACGCTTGATGACGAACTTGCCCGAGATCAGCGCTGGTCGAAAGGAAACCTGCAGCACGCAGCGCTGATGCTATTCTCGCCTCGATTGCGCCTGGCACATCGTTTTGCCTTTTTGAATGGCATTATGGCGTACGCATCGTCACCGTTATGGTTGTTGTTCCTGGTCCTGACAACGATTGCTGCTGTGCAACTGACCGTCGCGCCTATCGATTATTTTCCAGACGGGCGTGAGAGCCCCTTTCCTTTGTGGCCAGAATGGCGGCCGACATGGGCCATCACCCTGGTCGTCAGCACCATGGCGCTATTGTTTTTGCCCAAGTTTCTGGCAATTGTTGACGTCGTCGTCCATCGGGCTCTGAGTGGATTTGGTGGCTTTTTCAGGTTGTTGTCCAGCGTGTTGCTCGAAATCGTCGTCTCAGTGTTGCTGGCCCCCATCCGGATGCTTGCCCACAGTCATTCCGTCGTTTCGGCCCTGTTAAACGTTCGGCTGAGTTGGGCAGGCCAGAATCGTACCGAGGAGACCGGTTGGCGGGAGGCTGCTATGCGACATCTGCCCGGACTTATCATCGGTAGCGCCTGGTCGGCCTTTGCCTGGACCCTGGACCCGATGTTCTTTTTATGGTCATTACCCGTGTCTGTCCCTCTGGCACTGGCAGCGCCAACAACGGTTTGGCTGAGCCGGTCAAGCAGCGGTGAGTCCCTGAGTCGCAGGGGCTTATTGTTAACACCTGAAGAGCGAACCCGTATGCCGTTGCTTGATGATGCACGGGGCTTTCGAGAGGAAGCAGAGAGTGAGGTTGCTCTCACGCCGGTGGAACAGGCGGTACTGGTCCCTGCGGTCAATCGGCTGCACCGCCAGCTTGCCGGGCGTGGCGCCAAGGGCCTGAAGAAAGAAGTCATTGAGGTAGAGCTCGATGCCTGCGTCAGCCGAGGCTACCGGGGAATCGAAAAGGGCCGGCTTTCGCTTTTGCTGGAAGACCCGCAGGCACTGACAGCCCTGCATCGGCGAGCCTGGAGCGCGCCTTCGGACTCATTCTGGGGGCAACGCGTTCGCAATCTCGTACTGAACGCGCAAGGTTTGCAGGATCTGTAAACAATCATACTTAAGCCTAACTCATAATTGTTGACAATCAGGGAATGCAGGCGTAGTTTCACGCTAAATAACCTCTGGATTGTTAACAAAGCATGATTCAGGCACAGCTGCAAACCCAAACCCGCGCCGATGAGGCCTTTGATTGTCTGCAAACGGCGATTGTGAAGGGCGATCTGGCGCCGGGCGAAAAGATCGGCGAAGTCGAGCTCTGTTCCCGCTTTAACCTTACCCGAGGCCCGCTGCGTGAAGCGTTGGGCCGCCTTGAATCCCGTGGATTATTGGTCAGGCGCCCTCACGCCGGTGTGAAGGTGGTGTCTGTTAGTGCCGCAGAACTTCTTGAGTTGTACCGAATTCGTGAAGTCATGGAGGGGCTGGCAGCCCGTCAGGCGGCCGAACGCATGCCCGATGAAGAAATCCGTGATCTCCTGGCCACGCTCGATAGTCATGAAAAAATGATTGAGGAAGCTCAGGGTCAGGCCTACTACCAGGCCGAGGGTGACTACGACTTCCACCACCGGATTGCCACCGGCAGTCGCAATACCAAGCTGGCCCAGATGCTTCTGGGTGATCTTTACTACATGGTGCGGATGTACCGTTACCGGTTAAGCACCTCGGCCGGGCGCCCCCATCTGGCGCTGGGTGAACACCGCCGTATCGTCGAGGCCATTGCCCAGCGCGATGGCGAACTCGCCGAATTCCTGATGAAACGACACATTAATGCAGCACGCCAGAACATCGAGAAGAAAATCGAAGAAGGCGTTCTCACCATCTGATAAGAGAGGAAAAACCCATGGCTAACAAACTCTCCCCGGGCGCCCGTTTTCGTAAAGCCCTGAAAGAAAACCAGCCACTGCAGATTGTTGGTACCATCAACGCCTACGCGGCCATGATGGCCGAGCGGGTAGGGCACCAGGCCATTTATCTGTCTGGTGGTGGTGTAGCGAACGCCTCCTATGGTTTGCCGGACCTGGGCATGACCACCATGAATGACGTGGTGGAAGATGTGCGCCGGATTACCGCCGCGGTTGATGTTCCGCTGCTGGTCGATATCGATACTGGCTGGGGCGGGGCGTTTAACATTGCCCGTACCATTCGGGAGATGGAGCGTGCCGGCGCCGCTGCAGTACACATTGAAGACCAGGTCGCCCAGAAGCGCTGCGGCCACCGCCCGAACAAGGAAATCGTTTCCAAAGAGGAAATGGTAGACCGCATTAAAGCCGCAGCTGACGCTCGTGAAGACAAAGACTTCTTCATCATGGCCCGTACCGATGCGTTCCAGAAAGAAGGTCTGGACGCGGCCATCGATCGTGCCAAGGCCTGTATCGAAGCCGGTGCCGATGGCATTTTTGCGGAAGCCGTGCACGAACTGAGTGATTACAAGGCATTCGCCGAGGCGATCGACGCACCGATTCTGGCCAACATCACTGAATTTGGCGCCACGCCGCTGTACAACCGGAAAGAACTGGCGGATGCCGGCGCGGCGATGGTCCTGTACCCGCTGAGCGCCTTCCGTGCCATGAACAAGGCAGCGTTGACGGTATACCAGAACATTCTGGAAAAAGGTGACCAGAAAGACGTTGTTGACCTGATGCAGACCCGTATGGAGCTGTACGATTTCCTCAACTACCACGATTTCGAGCAGAAGCTGGACCAGCTGTTCGCTCAGAAAAAAGACTGATTGCGTTAAACTGAACAAAATATAAACAGAAAATCTGGGAGACCAACATGGCTGAAGCAAAGAAACTCGGTGGCGCTGGCCTGCGTGGCCAGGTAGCTGGTGAAACCGCCCTGTGCACCGTTGGCAAAACCGGTACCGGCCTGACCTACCGCGGATACGATATTACCGATCTGGCGGATAACGCCCAGTTCGAAGAAGTGGCTTACCTTCTGCTGCGAGGCAAACTGCCGAACCAGGCGGAGCTGGATGCCTACAAAACCAAGCTCAAGAGCCTGCGTAACCTGCCGGAAGCGCTGAAGCTGGTGCTGGAGCAGATCCCCAAGGACGCGCATCCGATGGATGTGATGCGTACCGGTTGCTCCATGCTCGGTAACCTGGAAACCGAACAGGATTTCAGCGAGCAGGACGACAAGATCGACCGCATGCTGGCGGTGTTCCCGGCCATCATCACCTACTGGTACCGCTTTGCCCACGAAGGTCTTCGCATTGATACCGCCAATACCGAATGCGATTCCATTGGTGGCGTGTTCCTGGAGCTCCTGCATGGCAAGAAGCCCAGCGAGCTGCATGAGCGGGTGATGAACGTCTCCCTGATTCTGTACGCGGAGCACGAGTTCAACGCCTCTACCTTCACGGCACGTGTATGCGCCTCCACGTTGTCTGACATCCACAGCTGCGTGACCGGTGCTATCGGCTCCCTGCGCGGCCCGCTGCACGGCGGCGCCAACGAAGCGGCGATGGAACTGATTCAGAAGTTCAAGACCCCGGAAGAGGCCGAAGCCGGCCTGATGGGCATGCTGGAACGCAAAGAAAAAATCATGGGCTTCGGACACGCCATCTACAGCGAATCCGACCCGCGCAATGCCATTATCAAAAAGTGGTCTGAAAAGCTGGCCAAGGAAGTGGGCGATACCGTGCTGTACCCGGTTTCCGTTCGCTGTGAAGAAGTCATGTGGCGCGAGAAGAAGCTGTTCTGTAACGCCGACTTCTTCCACGCCTCGGCCTATCACTTCATGGGCATTCCGACCGAGTTGTTCACGCCCATCTTCGTGATGTCCCGGGTATCCGGCTGGACCGCCCACGTGAAAGAGCAACGCGCCAACAACCGAATTATCCGCCCGAGCGCTGAGTACACAGGCCCTGAACATCAGGACTGGTTGCCCATCGACAAGCGGAGCTGAGAGAGACTATGAATACCCAATACCGTAAAGCCCTGCCGGGCACGGAACTGAAATACTACGATACGCGCCAGGCGGTAGAAGACATCCAGCCGGGCGCCTATGCCAAGCTGCCTTATACCTCCAAGATTCTGGCGGAGCAGCTGGTGCGCCGTTGCGATGCGGAGTCCGTGACGGATTCCCTCAAGCAGCTGATTGAGCGTCGCCGCGACCTGGATTTCCCCTGGTATCCGGCGCGGGTGGTGTGCCATGACATCCTGGGCCAGACCGCCCTGGTGGACCTGGCCGGCCTGCGTGATGCCATCGCCGAGAAGGGTGGTGATCCCTCCAAGGTCAACCCGGTGGTTCAGACCCAGCTGATTGTTGACCATTCCCTGGCCGTTGAAGCCCCGGGTTTTGACCCGAATGCCTTCGAGAAGAACCGCGCCATCGAAGACCGCCGTAACGAAGATCGTTTTCACTTCATCAACTGGACCCGCACCGCATTCAAGAATGTGGACGTGATTCCGGCCGGTAACGGCATCATGCACCAGATCAATCTGGAGAAGATGTCGCCGGTGATTCAGAATCGCCCGGACGAAGACGGTCACCCGATTGCCTTCCCGGATACCTGCGTGGGCACCGACAGCCATACGCCTCACATTGATGCTTTGGGTGTTATCGCCGTAGGCGTGGGCGGTCTGGAAGCGGAAACTGTGATGCTGGGGCGTCCGTCCATGATGCGTCTGCCGGACATCGTGGGTGTGAAGCTGACTGGCAAGCGCCAGCCGGGCATTACCGCCACCGATATTGTTCTGGCGATTACCGAGTTCCTGCGTAAGGAGCGCGTGGTCGGCGCCTACCTGGAATTCTTCGGCGAAGGTGCGTCGAGCCTGACCATCGGCGACCGCGCCACCATTTCCAACATGACCCCGGAATACGGTGCTACGGCCGCGATGTTCTACATCGACGAGCAGACCGTCGACTACCTGAAGCTGACCGGCCGTGAGCCAGAGCAGGTAGACCTGGTTGAGAAGTACGCCAAAGAAACCGGCCTGTGGGCCAGCGAGATGACCGAGGCTCAGTACGAGCGCGTGCTGGAGTTTGATCTGTCTACCGTGGTCCGTAACGTGGCCGGCCCGTCCAACCCGCACCGCCGTGTCGCCACGTCCGATCTGCACGATCGCGGCATTGCCGTGAATCTGGACAAGGCACTGGAAGAAGAGAAGAAGGGTCTGATGCCGGATGGCGCGGTCATCATCGCTGCCATTACCTCTTGCACCAACACCTCCAACCCCCGCAACGTGGTGGCGGCTGGCCTGCTGGCCAAGAAAGCCAACGAGCTGGGGCTGGTTCGCAAACCCTGGGTAAAATCTTCCTTTGCACCGGGATCCAAAGTGGCCCGCCTGTACCTGGAAGAAGCCGGTTTGTTGCCAGAACTGGAGAAACTGGGTTTTGGTATCGTGGCCTATGCCTGCACCACCTGTAACGGCATGTCTGGCGCCCTGGACCCGAAAATCCAGCAGGAGATCATTGATCGGGACCTGTATTCCACCGCCGTTCTCTCCGGTAACCGGAACTTCGATGGCCGGATTCACCCATACGCGAAACAGGCTTTCCTGGCGTCACCGCCGCTGGTTGTCGCCTACGCCATCGCCGGTACCGTTCGGTTCGATATCGAACAGGACGCCCTGGGCTACGACAAGGATGGCAACCCCGTCACCCTGAAAGACCTGTGGCCGTCTGATGAAGAAATCGACCGCATTGTCGGCGAATACGTGAAGCCGGAGCAGTTCAAGCAGGTGTACATTCCGATGTTCAACCTGGATGAAGCCGAGCAGGCCAAGAGCCCGTTGTACGAGTGGCGCCCGCAGTCCACCTACATCCGTCGGCCGCCATACTGGGAAGGCACCATGGCCGCCGAGCGCGCGCTCAAGGGTATGCGCCCGCTGGCGATCCTGCCGGACAACATCACCACAGACCACCTGTCGCCATCCAACGCCATCATGATGGACTCGGCTGCCGGTGAGTACCTGCACAAGATGGGCCTGCCGGAGGAAGACTTCAACTCCTACGCCACCCATCGTGGTGACCACCTGACCGCCCAGCGTGCGACCCTGGCCAACCCGAAACTGTTCAACGAAATGGTCCGGGACGAAAACGGGGAAGTGGTGCAGGGTTCCCTGGCCCGTGTGGAGCCGGAAGGCAAGACCATGCGCATGTGGGAAGCCATTGAAACCTATATGGAACGCAAGCAGCCGCTGATCATCATTGCCGGTGCAGACTACGGGCAGGGTTCTTCCCGTGACTGGGCGGCCAAGGGTGTTGCCCTTGCAGGTGTAGAGACCATCGTCGCCGAAGGCTTCGAGCGAATTCACCGCACCAACCTGATCGGTATGGGTGTGATGCCGCTGCAGTTCGAAGAGGGCACCACGCGCCACACGCTTCAGCTGGATGGTACCGAGACCTACGATGTGGAAGGCAAGCCCGCACCGGGCGCCAAGCTGGAACTGGTCATTCACCGCAAGAGTGGTGAAGTGGACCGGGTGCCGGTGATCTGTCGCCTGGATACTGCGGAAGAAGTCACCGTGTACTCTGCCGGTGGCGTACTGCAGCGCTTTGCCCAGGATTTCCTGGCGTCTGAAAGCGCAGCCTGATCGCCATGGCAAGGTCAGGCGGGAGCTGTTCCTGGCTCTCGCCTGAAACATTCATTCAAGTGAGGCTCGCTCAATGAGTTTTGCTCCCCAAGTTCGTATTCCTGCCACCTACATGCGTGGCGGTACCAGTAAAGGCGTCTTCTTCCGCCTGCAAGATCTGCCCGAAGCCTGCCAGGTACCCGGTGAAGCGCGAGACAAGCTTTTGCTGCGTGTAATTGGTAGCCCCGATCCCTACGAAAAGCAGATCGATGGCCTGGGTAATGCCACCTCCAGCACCAGTAAATCGGTAATCCTGGCAGCGCCCACGCAACCGGATCACGACGTCGATTATCTGTTTGGCCAGGTGTCCATCGACAACCCCTTTGTTGACTGGAGTGGTAACTGCGGCAATCTCACCGCCGCCGTAGGCGCATTCGCCATTAACGGCGGCTTTGTGGCCAAAGAGCGCATTCCCGAAAACGGCATCTGCACCGTTCGTATCTGGCAGGCCAACATCCGCAAAACCATCGTGGCCCACGTGCCCATCACCAACGGTGAAGTACAGGAAACCGGTGATTTTGAACTGGATGGCGTAACCTTCCCGGCGGCGGAAGTGCAGATCGAGTTTATGGACCCTGCCGATGGTGAAGGGGCCATGTTCCCCACGGGTAACCTGGTGGATGAGCTGGAAGTGCCGGGTGTCGGCACCCTGAACGCCACCATGATCAATGCCGGTATCCCGACCATTTTCATCAATGCCGAAGACATTGGCTACAAGGGCACCGAGCTGCAGAACGACATCAACAGCGACCCCAAGGCGCTGGCCATGTTCGAAACCATTCGCGCCCATGGCGCGGTGAAAATGGGACTGATCTCGGATATCGCGGAAGCTGCCAGTCGCCAGCACACCCCGAAAGTGGCGTTTGTGGCCAAACCTTCGGATTACGTGTCTTCCAGCGGTAAACAGATCAATGCGGCCGATATCGATGTACTGGTTCGGGCGCTGTCCATGGGCAAGCTGCACCACGCCATGATGGGTACGGCTGCGGTGGCTATTGCAACGGCCTCTGCTATTCCCGGTACGCTGGTTAATCTGGCAGCTGGCGGCGGAGACCGTACCCATGTGACTTTCGGGCATCCGTCTGGAACCCTTCGGGTGGGGGCGGAAGCGAAGGAAGTAAATGGTCAGTGGACTGCCACCAAGGCGATCATGAGCCGCAGTGCGCGGATTATCATGGAAGGTTGGGTGAGGGTACCTGGCGACAGCTTCTGATGGCTCCTATAGTTGGGACAGGAGGGCCGTAATATGTCTGCCACTTACGATCTCAACGAACGCCCGGACTACGACGACGTACTGCAACAAATCGCCGACTATGCCCTTGATTACCGCATAGAAAGCGAAGAAGCCTGGGAAACGGCCCGTTATTGCCTGATGGACACCCTGGGCTGCGGCTTGCTGGCGTTGCGTTTTCCGGAATGCACCAAACACCTGGGCCCGCTGGTGGAAGGCACGATCGTTCCCCACGGCGCCCGGGTGCCTGGCACTCCATACCGCCTGGACCCGGTGAAAGCCGCCTGGGACATTGGCTGTATCGTCCGCTGGCTGGATTACAACGATACCTGGCTGGCGGCCGAATGGGGCCACCCCTCCGATAATCTCGGCGCCATTCTTGCAGTTGCCGATCACCTCTCGCAGAAGCGCGTTGCCAATGGCCAGGCGCCACTGGCCATGAAGGCCGTTCTTGAGGCCATGATTCTGGCCCATGAAATTCAGGGTGTACTTGCCCTTGAGAACGCCTTTAACCGGGTAGGGTTGGATCATGTTGTGCTGGTGAAGGTGGCGTCGACGGCCGTCAGTGCCAAACTGATGGGCGCCAACCGGGAACAGATGCTCTCCGCGCTGTCTCATGCCTGGGTAGATGGCCAGGCCCTGCGCACCTATCGCCACGCGCCCAACGCCGGATCCCGTAAATCCTGGGCGGCTGGCGATGCCACCTCCCGGGGTGTTCGCCTGGCAGATATTGCCATGCGAGGGGAGATGGGCATTCCCGGGGTGCTGACGGCGCCACAATGGGGCTTCTACGACGTCCTCTTCAGGAAGACCAATCGAGATCAGGCCGTGAAACCCGAATCATCACGTAGCTTCGCATTACCACAGCCTTTCGGCTCCTACGTGATGGAAAACATCCTGTTCAAGATCTCGTTCCCGGCAGAGTTTCATGCCCAGACCGCCGCCGAGGCCGCAGTAACACTGCACCCACAAGTGAAGGGCCGGCTGGAAGACATTGATCGCGTAGAGATCACTACCCACGAGTCGGCTATTCGCATCATTTCCAAGCAGGGCAAGCTCGCCAATCCGGCAGACCGGGATCACTGCCTGCAGTACATGACGGCGGTGCCACTGATCTTTGGCAACCTGACGGCAGAGCATTACGAAGACAGCTTTCACCAGGCCCATCCAGAAATCGACCGCCTGAGAGAAAAAATGCAGGTCATCGAGGATGAACGATATACCCGCGAATACCTCGAGGCCGATAAACGATCAATCGCCAATGCGATACAGGTTTTCTTCAAGGATGGCTCCAGTACCGACAAGATTGCAGTGGAATACCCGATAGGGCACCGACGCCGGCGCAAGGAAGGTATGCCGCTGCTGGTGGAGAAATTCCTGGCCAATCTTCAGACACGCTTTCCTGCCCAACAATGCGACGCCATTATGGACAGTTGTGCTAGTCTGGGGCGGCTTGAGGTGATGCCGGTGCACGAGTTTGTGTCGCAACTATAAAATATTTGTAAAATTGAACGAAATGGGCGAGTGGCCCACATTGCAGTTTCAATGAATTGCCGTACAATCCCGTAACGGTTTGTTACAGTGTGTAGCAAAGGATGCTTGCAGTACAGGCAGTGTGAACCGCACAAGGAGTCGACGTGGCCCACGTCAGGTTGTTCAGACACTATATACACTTACCTTTTGTTATTCTCGGCCTGATCGATCTGATCGTCATGGGCCTTGCGTTCGCACTGGCGGTGTTTTTCCGCTTCTTCGGCGAGCTCGAATTCTTCCTCGATAATCTGGTTTTTGTCCTCCCTTCCATCACGATCTTTGCGTTGTTCAATCTGATCGTCATGATCGCCCTGGGCGTGCACCAGTCCCGTGTGGAAGAAGGCATGTCCGGCATGATGCTACGCACCATCATGGCCATGATTCTCGCCATACCGCTGCACGGCTTTGCCTATTTCGTGGCTGATGACTGGCTCTGGTATCTGGGCAGCTTCGGGTTACTGACATCGGCGACTGTGCTGGCGATATTTTCGCTGGGCATTGCCAGAGTGGTGTTCTTTGCTGTGGTCGGCAAGGACCGCTTCAAGCGCCGGGTCCTGGTGCTGGGTGCCGGCCGCCGGGCAAAACAGATGTTCGAGGACCTGACCACTCCCTTCAACCGCAAAGGTTTTTCACTGGACGGCTTCGTTCCCATGCCGGATGACACGGTGGAAGTGGATGAGCAGTACCTCATTAACCTTCCAACCTCCTTGCATGACTACGTACTTCGACACCCGGTAAGGGAGATTGTGGTTGCGGTGGACGACCGCCGTCGGGGCTTGCCGATGGAAGACCTTCTGGAATGCAAAATGGAAGGTGTGCACATTATCGACGGTGCTAACTTCTACGAGCGTGAATCCCGTAAGGTGGCTCTGGAAATGATCACCCGCGGCTGGCTGGTGTTCTCTGACGGATTCACGGTTTCTTCGGTGTATGGCGTCGGCAAGCGGGCGCTGGACGTTCTGGCCTCTGGTACGCTCCTGCTGGCTACGTTCCCGATCATGGTTCTCACCGCCATCGCCATCAAACTGGAAGACGGATTAAAAGCTCCGGTGATTTACAGTCAGGAACGGGTAGGCCTGAACAACCAGGTGTTCAAGGTGCACAAGTTTCGGTCCATGATTACCGACGCGGAAAAGAACGGCGCAGTCTGGGCTCGGAAGAACGATACCCGGGTGACACGCGTTGGCGAATTTATCCGTAAGGTGCGGATTGATGAACTGCCACAGATCTTTAATGTACTGAATGGCACCATGGCCTTTGTCGGGCCGAGGCCAGAACGGCCGGTGTTCGTTGAGCAGCTGTCTGAAAAGATTCCGTTTTATGCAGAAAGGCACCGGGTAAAGCCCGGGCTGACCGGTTGGGCTCAATTGTGTTTCGCCTATGCGGACAACGAAGAGGACACCCGGGAAAAGCTGCGCTACGACCTCTACTACATCAAGAACCAGAGTTTACTTCTTGATCTGTTGATTATAATTCAGACAGTAGAAGTGGTATTGTTCAAAAAAGGATCAAGGTAGTTTCGGGAGTCAGCTGTTCCCGGAACATGGAATAGAGCACGGACCTCACAAGAGAGGAATAAAGATGTCACGGAAGTATCTCATCCAAGGGCTTATTGTGTCCCTCATGGCGGTAGTTTTGGCAACGGGTTGTGCCGGCCCTTCCGCTTCCTCTTCAGAACAGATCCAGCGTGCATTGGCCGTTGATACCCGGGATAGCGTGGATCAGTACATACTGGGCGCAACCGATGTCGTACGGGTTTCTGTGTGGCGCAACGAGGATCTCAGTATCTCCGTTCCGGTTCGGCCTGACGGCAAGATCTCCGTACCGCTGGTAGGCGACGTACAGGCCAGTGGCCGCACGCCCGAAGAGTTGGCCAGCTCCATTCGTACTTCCCTGACTGAGTACATTCGTGAGCCACAGGTGAGTGTGGTTGTGACCTCCATGGGCAGCCATGAATTCACAGACCGGGTGCGGGTAACCGGTGCGGTTCGCCAGCCCATTTCAGTGCCTCACCAGAGCGGCATGACGGTTCTGGATATCTTCCTGAATGCCGGTGGTGCGAACGAGTTTGCCGCGCTGAACAACGCCATGCTGTATCGGAAGCTTGAGGGCGAGGTGGTTGCCATTCCCGTAAAACTGGACGACATCCTTAACAAAGGCCGGGTTGAAACCAACTACGGCATGCGGCCGGGTGACATTCTTACCATTCCAGAGCGCAGTTTCTGAGTGGTTGATGAACTCAAAGGTCTGAAGGCGGGTTAGGTTATGGCATTACCGTTATCCCAGTTACCGCAGGAGATCATTCGCGAGGTCCGGGGCCGAAAGGGCCTCGCGTTCCTTGCGTTTGTGATTGTCAGTTTTGCTGTGCTTGGGGCAGGCTTTGTATGGCCCTATAAGTATCAGTCTGAGACCATCATCTTCGTAGACGACCGCAACATCATTGCGCCTTTGATGGAAGGGCGCGCCGTGGCCACGGAGATCAACGACCGTACCTCGGCTGCAAAAGAATTGCTGATGAGCCGGAGCCTGATCGAGAAAGTGGCTTTGGATCCTGAAATCTATCCGGATGCGCCCTCTGACCCGGCGGCACTTGAGTACCGGATTGCGAACATTCGCTCGGGTTTGTCGGTCAGGCCCCGGGGCGACAGTTATTTCAGTATTGGCTTCTCGTCCACTTCCCAGATGGAAGCATTCCGCGTTGCCCAGAAACTGGGGCAGGTCTTTATAGAAGAAACCAAAGACCGTAAGCGGGCCGAAAGCCGCAACGCCTACGATTTCATCGACAAACAGGTCAAAAGCTACGAGCAGCAACTGGTACAGGCTGAGAACCGGCTCAAGGAGTTCCTCTCTGAAAACACCGATGGAACGGAGCAGGAGGCTAATGCCCGCATGGCGCAGCTTCGTAATCAGTTGGAGCTGGCCGAACTCGAGAAAAAAGAACTTGAAACCCGTGCGGCTTCGCTTCAGAGCCAGCTCGGAGGCATCCGGCCCACGATCACGCAAGGCCGAACTGAGGATACCTACAGAGAGCGGATCCGGATCCTGGAAGAGCGCCTGGATAGTCTGCGGCTGCAATACCACGATACCTACCCGGATATCGTGATACTCCGGGAACAGCTGGCGGAACTGCGCAAACAACGAGATCAGGCGGCAGAACGGCCGACAGACGTGAGTTCACTTGAGGGCGAAGAAGCCGTTAACCCGCTCTACCAGGAATTGCGGGCAAACCTCTCTACCACGCGGGCGGATATGGCCACAGTGGATACAAGAATTACTTCGCTTTCCCGCCTGCTGGAACAGCAAGCAAAGCGTATGGAGCGCATCCAGGCCAACAAGGCCCAGTACTCTGAGCTCACCCGCGACATGGAAGTGAACCGTGAGATTTACGATGACCTGCTCAAACGTCGGGAAAAAGCTCGGGTCTCCATGCATCTCGACATTGAAGGGCAGGGGCTCAACTACCGCATTAATGAAACCGCTCAATTCCCGCGTACGCCCTCTGGCCCCCAGTTCTCCATGTTTGCTGCGGCTGGATTGTTCCTGGGGCTGGCAGCACCCTTTGGAGCGGTTGCGGGTCTATTACAGGTAGATCCCCGGATTCGTGCCAGAAAGCAGTTGGAAGAAGACATTGGTTTGCCGGTTCTTGTTGAGATTCCGGAGGTACGAACACCCTACGAAAAGCGACGGGATCGAAAGGTTACGTTACTGATCGGGATTTTCGCGGTGCTCACGGTAACAGTGTATGTGACCATCGTTGTGCTAGCTCAAATGGGAGTGATCTGATGCCAGAACAACGAAATGATCGGTCCGGATTTGATCCCGAGGAATCCCAGGATTCTGGCAATGAGACAACCGGCAGCAGCCCGGCGGGCAGTGAAGAGCATTCCTTTTGGCTGAAGCGCAAGGAGCGTTTGAAACAAGAGCTGGATTTCCGGGATGACGAAGACTCCCGCATGCTGGTGCCAAGCTCTCTGGAACTGGGGCCCGGCGCGGTTGATAAATACGTTATCAGTAAGCAGATCGTGCGTATGCAGGAGCCCAGAAGGCTCACGCACGACGACCTCGACGAGCGTCGGATTATCTATCCCGAGTCCCGCAACCGCGCGCTGGTCAACCGTTTCCGGGATCTGAGAACCAAGCTGCTGGAGGTTTCCGGAGGCAATAACTTCACTCTGGTCGTGAGCGGTGCCAGCTCTGGCGCCGGTTCCTCGTTTGTAGCCCTGAATCTTGCTGCAGCCTTTGCCTTTGATCAGGCCAAGACGGCTTTGATCATCGACTGCAACCTGCGCGAACCGTCTTTGCACTCCACACTGGATGTGATGCCCGAGACAGGCCTGACCGACTTTCTGGATGACCCGGACTACGACATTTCCAGGATTCTCTATCCGACCGGTATTCCAAGGCTGAGGCTGATTCCGGCGGGCAGTCGCCGTGAAACACCGGCCGAGTTTTTTACCTCCTTCCGGATGAAGCAATTCCTGCAGGCAATCCGTCGTCGCTATCCGGACCGTTTCATCGTGCTGGACACGGCGCCGATATCCGAATCTCCGGATGCCCGCATTCTGACCGAACTCTGCGATTACGCCATGCTGGTGGTACCTCACGGCAAGATCACTGCGGCGACGGCCGAACAAGCTGCGACGGCTTTCAATCCGGACAGGTTTGTAGGAGCGGTGATCAATGGCTGATCGGCAGAGGGTAGGGACACCCGTTGCAATAAAGGCAATACCAGTAATGTTACTGGCTGGTGCCTGCTCGTTCCCCGTGTTTGCGCAAAGTGAGGTCACGTTCGGGCTGGACAGCCGCTTCACCGACAATGCCCGCAAAGCAGATACGAATGAAGACAGCGATTTCGAGACCCGTGCCTACCTTACCGCCGGTTACCAGACAGATCCCGGACGCTGCAACGCTGATTTCCTGGGCACTCTGGGGTATTCCTGGTGGCAGGACGATAGCTTTGACAGCGAGAGCTTCGCGGAAATGGACTTCCAGGGCGATTGCGAGCTCGCCAACCAGCTTTACTGGGAAGTGGACAACAACCTTAGGGAAGTGAACCAGGACACTCGCCAGAGTGACACACCGGACAACCGAACCCGAAAAAACGTGTTCAGCACTGGCCCCAGATACCTCTGGCGTCTGAATGACACCAACTGGCTCAATCTTTCTGCCCGCTACGCCAACACCGAGTACGACGAACCGCAGGAAACGGACAGTGAGCGCTATACCGGTTCTATCGCCTGGAACCACCTGTTCAGTTCAACTTTCACCGGGGGGCTGAGCGTTTCCTACAGTCAAACCGAGTTCGACTATGGCGCAGAAGTGGATGTGAATAGTGCCCAGGTTACCTTCGAGAACCGTTGGGCGACCACGTCTCTTTCCGGTTCTGTTGGCGTGAGTGAAATCGAAACGGATTACGCCAATACCAACCAGTCGAGCGATGGGCTGGTAGGCCAGATAAACCTTACCCGGCAAATCAATCCGAGTACCGAATGGTACCTGAATGCCTCAAGGGAGCTGACAGACCGCACGTCCACGCTTGACCTTCGTTTCGGAGAGTTCGAGTTCAACCTCCGCGAAAGCATCACCGTTGAAAACAGCGTTTTGTCGACCGGCATCAACAAGCAGTTTTCCGACGCCTCCTCACTGAATCTTGACCTCTATGCTTATCGCTCGGATTACCTGGAAAGCGACGAGAAAGAAGACAAAGCCGGCATTAATGCCCGCTATTCTCGCCAGTTCTCGGAACTGACCACCGGATACCTGGCGCTGGGCTTCGACCACCTGAGTTATGAACGCGACGACACCCAGGACGAAGTTGCCCGGCTTGTGATCGGCGCTGAGCACCAGGCAACCAGGGATTTGAGTTTGTTGGCCAGGGTAGGGCACGACACCAAGTCCAGCGATATTTCCAGCCGGGAATACGATGAGAACTGGGTGTTGGTTGGTCTGGAATACCGACTGAGGTGAGCCGCGATATGTTGTTGGGAACCCAAGGCAACGTAGCGGCCCTCTTTCGTTATGGAGCTGCGGGCGTCGTAGGAACACTGGCGCACTACACCATGCTATTGAGCATGGTAGAGATTTTTGGGCTCTCGGTGTTGAGCGCAACATCCATTGGCTTTGTCATCGGCGCGGTTGTAAATCACGAGCTCAATCGCCGATTCGTATTCGATACAAGGGGCAAGAGCTACGGGCACACGGCGGTAAAATTCATGATTATTGCTGCGGTAGGATTCTGCATCAACCTGGCGGCCATGTTCGTTTTAAATAGCCTTTTCGCTCTGCAATACGTTGTGGCGCAGGTTCTTGCCACGGGATTAGTGTTTTTTATTACTTTTTTACTTAATAAGTCCTGGACCTTTGGGACTTAAGCGAGCGCCGAGAATGGATTCTTTGACTGTTTTAGTACCGGTTTACAATGAGGAAGCTGTAATTGGTGAGTTCTATCGCAGAACAGTCGATGTTTGTGAAACGTTGGAGGGTACCCGTTTCGAGTTGTTATTTGTTGATGACGGTAGCTCGGACAGGTCCATCGAATTGGTTCACGACCTGATTCAGGATGATCCTCGCGTTTCCCTGTTAAGGCTCTCACGAAATTTCGGAAAGGAGGCCGCGCTGACCGCTGGCCTGGATCATGTCGATAGCGATGCGGTCATTATTATCGATGCAGACCTGCAGGACCCCCCTGAACTTATCCCAGACATGCTAAAGCTTTGGCGACAAGGCTATGACACTGTTTATGGCCAGAGAACTGAACGTCATGGCGAATCGTTTACGAAGAAAGTGACCGCCAGTGCCTTTTACCGATTGATGGCTCGTCTTGGGCGATTCTCGATTCCTCGCGATACCGGCGATTTTCGGTTACTGAGTCGTCGGGCTGTCAATGCGTTGAAGAGCCTGCCGGAATCAAACCGCTTTATGAAAGGACTTTTTTCGTGGATCGGCTACCCACAGATTGCGCTGAAATACTCACGTGATCCTCGACATGCGGGTGATACCAAATTCAATTACTGGAAGCTCTGGAATTTCGCCCTGGACGGTATTACGTCGTTTACCACGCTTCCGCTGAAGCTGGCCTCCTATATCGGTGTCTTGTTGGCCTTCGGCTCGTTCGTTTATGGAGCCTATGTTGTTGTCAAAACCCTGCTCTGGGGCGATCCGGTTCCAGGTTATCCGTCGCTCATGACAGTGATTCTTTTTATTGGCGGGATCCAGCTGATGTTCCTCGGTGTGTTGGGAGAATATCTTGGGCGGATGTTTGATGAGACCAAGCGACGTCCACTCTACCTGATTCAAGAGCACGTGCGAGGTCGCGAGACTGAACGCAAGACTTCGGTCATTGCAGCGGCCGGGGAATCGGTAAAATGACCTCCCAGCTATCCGTTGCCGAGAGAAACCTGTGGTTTGTAGCCTTGCTGGTGTCGGTAGGCCTATGTTTGTTTTATGGCCTTAACTACAGCCTCAGCGAGGGTGTCTGGTTTGACGAAGCGCTGACGACCTATTTTATCAATCTGAATTGGGGCGATTTGTTTCACTTCATTTCCCGATATGAAGCGAACATGGCTCTGTATTACATCCTGCTCAAGATCTGGAGCATAGCCGCCGAATCAGAGCTTTTCCTTCGGCTATTTTCCCTGGTGTGTTTTTCCGGCGCGCTCTGGCTAATGTTCCTGCCGATACGTAATTATTTTGGCGTAAGAGCTGCGTTTTCATTCCTGGCTCTTAGCCTCTGCCATTTCTATCTTGCCCGCTACAGTGTCGAGATTCGGGGCTATGCTCTTGCCCTGTTGTTCATGGCGCTCATGTGGTTCTGCTGGACTCGCATCGTACTCGACGGTAATAGAGGATATTGGTTGTGGTACGCATTAGCGGGGGTATTTGCAGTACATACCCATTTTTTTATCGCGCTTGGCATATTTTGCCTCGGCCTAATGGCGTTACCCTCATTGAAGGGGCGTGGGGATGTGGGTAAGTGGTTCGGCGCCCACATTCTCATCGGACTGAGTTTTCTTCCCATTCTTGCGTTTGTGGTGTTCAAGGAAAGTGGCCAACTGGCGTGGCTGACCACCCCCAACCTGAGATCTCTGGTTTATCTTGGTTTTGATTATTCCGGAGCCGCGCCGGAGGCCAGTGACCTGGTGCGCTTTGGGTTGCTGCTTGCTTTAGGCGGTCTGATACTGATCGGCTTGTTATGGCTTCTGTATTCCGAGGGTGGAGCAAAACTCAGGGGAAACAGACCGCTTCAACTATGGATTAGTGGGCTCGTCATCGCTGTGGTGCCTGTCGGGATTGTATTTCTGGTTTCTCAGGTTGAGCCGGTCTTCTCCACACGCTTTTTTACACCGTTTATGCCGTTTTATCTGATGCTAGGGGCGGTCGGAGCCGCAAAGGCGTTCCGTTCGTGGACTCTGGCGCCGATGGCGCTGGCGATGCTGTTCCTGGCGGTGTCTGCTCACGCTTATACACATCGCGAACCGAATCGTTGGGCAGGCGTGTTTCGTTACCTCACAGAGCATTGCTCTACCGATCAGGCAGTGCTTTACATGAACCCAAGAGGGCAGGCAGCCATCAATTATTACCAGAAGCAGGCTCCGCTTGATTGTGGTTTGAAGTCGTTGCCGTTCGAGTTAGTGCCAGAAAACTATTTCAAAACCACGGATGAGTATCCCGTTGAGTTGAGCGGCCTCGATAGCTACCGGACGATTTGGTTGGTGACGACCCATCTCTCAGAAACGGAAGGTAGGAAGCTGGAACAGTATAGAGAACAAGTTGAATCTACCGTAGGCCCGTGTGAGCGCGTATACAGCAATGTAGCGGTAAAGCTTCACCGTTGTTCTTTGCAGGAAAAAACGGAGGCGATGCAAGCGCCATGACCAATTATTCGATTTCTAACGCATTGACCATCGATGTCGAAGACTACTTTCAGGTAGCGGCGTTGGCAGAGGCCGTCAACCGTGACGAGTGGCACGCCATGGAATACCGGGTGGAGGCCAATGTAAATCGACTATTGGAATTACTCGACAACCAACAATGTAAAGCTACGTTCTTCACATTGGGTTGGGTCGCAAACAAGTCTCCTTCGCTTGTGAAAGCAATCCAGACTGCCGGGCATGAGGTTGCCAGCCATGGCTACAGTCATCAGCTTATCTACAACCAGACACCAGAGGTTTTCCGGGAAGAGACTCGCAGATCCAAACATATTCTCGAAGACATTACCGGAGAGCCCATTACGGGGTATCGGGCTGCGAGTTACTCCATCACGAACCAGTCCCGCTGGGCGCTCGATATTCTGGCGGAAGAGGGGTTTACCTGGGATTCGTCTATCTTCCCGGTTCACCACGACCGTTATGGAATGCCGGGAACACCCCGTTGGCCCCACCGGTTGACTACTGATAAGGGCTATGAGCTTGCCGAGTTCCCTCTCAGCACGTTGCAGTTCCCGGGCTACACGCTACCTATCGCAGGTGGGGGGTACTTCCGGTTGTTTCCGTATTGGTTCAGCCGCTGGGGCCTGGGCAGCATCAATCGTCAGCAACGGCCATTTGTATTCTATCTGCATCCCTGGGAAATCGACCCGGGGCAACCCAGGCTAGAGGTAAAATGGTTCTCCCGTTTCCGTCATTACAACAACCTTGACGTATGTGAACAGCGATTAACCAAGTTGCTGTCGGATTTCCGGTTTACCACCATGAGCCAGGTTCTGGAAAGCGAAGGGGTTCTTGAGCCCTCATCGAACACCCTAGGTTCCAGCTCTGTGGCAGGGATGGCATGATGGTCGCAGTATTTTGGATATCTTTCCTGTTGTTGGCTTACATCTACTTCGGCTATCCCGTCTGTATCAGACTGCTGGCATCCGCACGACCCTTGCCCGTAAACAAAAGCGGCGCTGACCAGCCGAAAGTCTCGATTCTTATCGCCGCCTACAACGAGGCCAAAGATATTGAGGCTACGCTCAGAAACAAGCTGGCGTTGGACTATCCCTGGGAGCAATTGGAGATCCTGGTGGTTTCCGATGAGTCGGAGGACGGAACCGACGAGATTGTCGAGGCGGTTGCCGCGGATGCGCCTTTCCCGGTCAAACTGTTTCGTCAGGTACCCCGTCAGGGCAAAACCGCAGGGCTCAACATGCTCAAACAGCATGCGGAGGGGGATATCCTGGCGTTTTCGGATGCCAACTCCGAATGGGATCAACAAGCCCTGAAAGCACTGGTGAGTAACTTCAACGACCCATCCGTGGGTTACGTAACCGGAAAAATGGTCTACGTGAACCCGGAGGGCGCCCTGATTGGCGACGGCTGCAGTGCTTACATGAAGTACGAGAACTGGCTCAGGGCACAGGAGACTCTGGTGGGCTCTGTGGTAGGCGTAGACGGTGGCATTGACGCCATGCGTAAAGAACTGCATTCCGAGCTGAATGCAGATCAGTTGCCGGATTTTGTTCAGCCACTCAAAGTGGTTGAGCAGGGGTACCGCGTTGTTTATGAACCTGGGGCGCTGCTCAAGGAAGAAGCGTTAAGCGATGGGGGCAGTGAATTCAGCATGCGGGTGCGGGTAAGCCTGCGTGCCCTGTGGGCGCTCAAAGACATGAAACAGCTCATGAGCCCGGCCAACGATCCAGTGTTTGCCTGGCAGCTTATCTCCCACAAGCTGCTGCGCTACGCGGCCTTTGCACCCATGATAACCCTTGCGATTGCTGCCCTTTACCTGGCGCCGGTGAAAGGGTTGTATGCGTTAGCCGCGATAGGGTACGGCCTATTTCTCTATTTCGCGTGGGCGGGCTATCAAAAAGAGAGCCGGGGGCAATCGCTTTCTACCATTTATGCCCTGCCTTACTACTTCGTGTTGTTAAACCTTGCGTCCTTTAAGGCATTTGTCGCCTTCGCCAAGGGCGAGAAGAAGGTTGTCTGGAACCCAAGGAAGGGATAATGGCATTGCCCAACCTGGAAGCCTTGCTGGAGGAGAAAAAACTCCCCGGGCTTGATGGATTTCGAATGGTTGCCGTCATGGCCGTGGTGCTGGCTCACTCAGGGGTAGGCACGCTGTTCTTTTCGGCACGCCATGGCGTGGCTGGCTTCTTCGTTCTGAGTGGGTTTTTGATTACCTGGCTCTTGCTAAAGGAACATGCCAAAACGGGAACCGTTTCATTCAGAAAGTTTTACATGCGCCGGTCTCTTCGCATCTTCCCGGCTTACTACGCCTTCTTACTGGTATCGATTTCGTGGGATTTGTTCCGCGGAAATGACGACATCAAAGAAGCCATAGTCCCCGGCTTGTTCTATTTTATGAACTACCACAACGCGCTGGAGGGACATTCGTCGTCGTCCATTGCGCATGTGTGGTCTCTGGCCATTGAAGAGCAGTTCTATCTGATCTGGCCGATGCTTTTCGTATTTCTGATGAGGCGCGGCCGAGAGTACGCGGTTGCTTTCCTGATTATTGCCAGTTTGGTTGTCTTGGCCTGGCGCTCCTATTCCTACACCTACCTCAACTACGGACCATCCTACGCCTACAACGCGTTTGATACGCGTTTTGATAATCTGGCTCTGGGATGCCTTTTGGCGTTTCTGGCGCAAAAGCCGCGTTGGCTGTCTGTGTTCAATAGCATCAGCAGCCGGTTCTGGATGCCTTTTATCCCCTTGGGCCTGTTGTTCCTGTCAAAAGAGTACGGCAGCGGCGATTATGCCTACGGCCCGGCGTTTACGGTTGATGCGTTGTTACTCGCGATTCTATTGTTGCAATTGATCAGGCTTAGCTCAGGGGCTTTCTGGGGCTGGATGAATCACCCTGTGTCGGTCTATCTCGGAGTTATATCCTACCCGATCTATCTGTGGCATGTATGGGGCCTGCAGGCCGGCGACAAACTGAATTTTCTCCCCGAGTGGTTACAGCTCCTGGCTGGCGCGATTCTCAGTAGTGTGCTTGCCTCAGCGTCTTACCATTTTCTCGAAAAAAGATTCCTGCGATTAAAGCACCGCTATGAGGTCAACGGTCCAAGGATTAGTAGCTCGTCTATGGCGGAGAATTCGCAATGTATGGATAGCATGAAGGCTAAGGAGCGTTCGAGTTGAAGGTACTTCATCTTATCGACAGCGGGGGGCTATATGGCGCAGAAAGAATGTTACTGGCACTTGTGAAAGAACAGCTAGATGCGGGGCTTGATCCGATTATCCTAAGTGCTGGAGAGATTGGTATCGACAGTAAGCCAATTGAGCTCGAAGCGATGCGTCTAAACCTACCATTGAAGGTTTGGCGAATGCGTCCAGGTCTTAACCTAAAGGCGGCTAAAGAAATTAGATCATGGGCGTCTGAAATTGGTATCGAATTATTTCATTCACATGGTTTCAAATTCAATGTGCTGATGGGCTTATTCTGGCACAAAAGAAACGTTCCTTTGATTTCAACTTTTCATGGCTATTTGCATGCACCAAGATTTTCAAAACTATGGCTTTACGAAAAGCTAGATAGATTATCTGCACTTAGAATTGATTCCTTAGTGCTAGTGGGTGAAGCAATGAGGCATGAGTTGCCCGACTTTGTACTTTCTAAAAAAAATGTAGTATCTATTCGAAACGGTTTGGATATTGAGCGTGTTAAGGAGATGGCCAAGTCTGATTTGGCTCCTAAAACAAACGTTTTTTTTAAATCACACGAGCCATTGATCATTGGAGTAGGAAGGCTGTCACCTGAGAAGGGGTTCGATAATCTTTTGATGGCATTTACTAAAATTAAAGAAAATTTTAGTACCGCTGGGCTTGTACTAGCAGGAGATGGTCCTGAAAGAGCACGATTAGAGAATATGGCAATAGAGCTTGGATTATCAGATGATGTGCTTTTTCTAGGCTACGTTGAAAATATACCAGCATTAATGGCTAGATCGTCAATTCTGGTAATGCCTTCGTTTAGTGAAGGGTTGCCCATTACTTTATTGGAAGCGCTCACTCTAAAAGTTCCAGTTGTTGCATCGTCAGTTGGTGAAATACCTGTTCTTCTTGAAGAAGGAGTAGGTTTTCTTTTAAAAAATATTGGTGATTACAGAGAAATTGCAGAATCCGTGTCTTCTGTGTTAGTAAATATTAATGCCTTGGGTGATAGTCTTAATTATGGCTACAGCAAAGTCGTTGATTATTTTTCAGCGAGTATGATGTCGAAAAAATATACCGATCAGTATAAAAGACTTTTAAGAATTTATTCTCTAAACAAGGTCGATGTATGAAAGCGTTATGGATTACTTGGGAGGTACAGCGTAGGAATCGCTCAATGGCTACTGCGTTAAATGCATCGTATTTCGAATTTACAACTAGTAAAAAGGGAGTTCTTCGTTACGCTGAGTTGACCTTGAAGACAATAAAACTTTTATATAACGAAAAGCCGGACGTGGTTTTTGCTCAAAATCCTTCTATTGTTCTTGCATTTTTGGTTGTTACATTTAAGCGAATATTTGGATATGTGTCTGTTGTTGATGAACACAATGCCGGGCTTTTCCCCTTGGAGGGAAGAAGCATATTTCTTAAAAATATAGCGCGGTGGATCGTTTCCAACTCTGATATTGTTGTTGTTACTAACGAGCCATTGGCGAATATGTGCCTTGAGTGGGGTGGATGTCCGGTTGTTGTGCCTGATCCTCTTCCTAGTTTTGATACAAAAAAACGTTATACAAGGATAGGAAATAAGTTAACGCTGCTATTTATTTGTAGCTGGGCAGAAGATGAACCTTTTTATGAACTATTAGAGGCTGCATCTATGTTGGATTCTGAAAAATATGAAATAAGAATAACCGGAAGGCCGCCAAATGGTATCGAAGATAAATGCCCAGAGTCAGTAACGTTGCTAGGATTCGTTTCAGATGAAGGCTTTATTTCAGAGCTTTTTGGTTCTGATGCAGTAGTTGTGTTAACGAATCGAGAAAATTGTCTAAACTGTGGGGCGTACGAAGCAGTTTCTGCTGGGAAGCCGGGAATTCTTTCGAATACACTTTCGCTTCGAAATTATTTTCACAAAGGTTTTTTGTTCACTGATAATTCACCTAAAGACATAAGAAGAAATATCGAAATTTTAGGTTCAGATTTAGTTGTTCACTCAAAAGCACTTGAGAATCTTAAAGGGTCTTTGGTTGAGCTTGAGGCAGCTGCTTTGGATAAATTAAAAGCAGCTGTCCGTAGTAAATATGAAAGCAGCTCTAATTGACTAGCTCTAATTTTGGTGCGACTGGGCAGTCTTTGCAGAGTTTTATTGAATTGGAACTTTTATTTTCTGAGCTTATAACTCTGATGTAAAAATCTTTTTGCGAGTCGGCTATGATGTGATTTGGTAAGGAAAATGAAATTTTTTCGTGATCCCAGTTTTTAGTTGGCAAATTGATCAGTTCCGAAGATTTTTCTAAACTGGGGGCATCTGACAGAACTACTCTTGCATTAGCATTTGGGCCAATTGCCACGTATACCTCATCCAATAACCTTTCAACATTCGCATCTCCTTCATTGAGCCAGGCGAAAAACTTAATTCGATCCCAGTAAGCGTAGGGAAGTCCCTCGGAACGGAGATCCTGAACGAAGTTACCTGAGCGTTTATTTACATGGTATGCATTCTTGTTAATAAAGCCAAAGTAGCCTTCGGCTGGGCCGTACGGATTGCCGGTGTCAAGTTGCGCATGAAAAAAGGTAGTATTCCAGTCTTGGAAAGCCCAATTCTTGGTCAGTTCAGGTTGCCAAAAACTTGGCTCAAGTTTTGTGGTATTGCCAGCGATGTTAAAGCCATTACCTGTCCAGGCTGGTATATAAAGATCGTTGCCAGAAGGCGTGTTGAAAGATAAAGAGTAAGATAAATTGTCTCCCCGGTCTCCAAGCATCATCCAAGCATCCTTCGTTGATGATTTATTGGAGAAAGAAAAGTTTGTGCCACCGTCGCCCGGAAACTCCGCAAGATCTTTAACTGAGTAACTAAAGAATACCTCGGTGAAAGGGGCTAGCCCGTAGGGACCTTGTGGATCCCTGATTCCAAATATTAGTGTTGCATTACCTTTTCCACGAACGAAAAGGCTCTTATTCTTATGCTGATCCAAGTACATCGCCGGTGTTGAGGAAACAACGGAATACCAAGTTCCCACTTTAGGTTGTAACTCAAGCTTCCCGTCGACGATTTTGGCATTCTCAAAGTCATCATAGAGTACGATATTCGGTCCCTGGCCGAACTCGGTGCCAGACACAGTGACTTCGCCTTCTGCACCGAAACTAATGCTAGAAATAACGGGCTCAGCCTGAACTGTCGTTGAAGCTCCAACGATTACAGCAAAGAATATTGAATACCCACATCGTTTATAGTTCTTCATAGCAAACTCCTATCGTTATTTTCAAGGTACGAAGTCTTTGCTGTAGCAATCCCTCGGCTTTCCATGTTGCTCCCAGCGTACCTTGTCAATATTCGTGCAGCGCGCAGCCCAATTAGGGCACTTTTAGTTAATTGTAGTGTATTCTGATTCGTCTGTAATATTTCGTTTTTTTGTACTGAAACCATCTGTAATTCCATATTTGTCGGTGAGTTCACATCTAGACGTTAGGCCCGCTCCAAAAAAATGTGGGGCACAACTCAGACTGATTTTGCGTCGGAACTGGCTGTGTTAAGATTTGTAACCGTGGGTTAAATCGTTATACTGCGGCGTCTGCTGGTGATTTCTCGCAAGAATGAACATAGAGATAGATCTAGACTACTGCATTCGTGTTGGAGTTTTAAAGGCGGTTGTATGAACCATGAGGGTATAGAAGGCAAGGAGCCATTGGTCAGTGTAGTTACGCCGGCTTTCAATAGAGTATCCTACATCCAACAAACTGTAGAATCGGTATTTGCTCAGTCGTACTCCCGAATCGAATATATCGTTGTGGATGATGGGTCTTCTGATGGCACATTCGAGGCTCTCGCCGACTATGCTTGTAGGGGAGATATTGTCCTTTTAGCTCACCCGGACAGGCAGAATCTGGGTCAGTCAGCGGCACTGAATCTCGGTTTAAGACACTCTAGCGGGAAATACATTGTCATTCTTGATAGTGACGATGTGTTGCACCCGGAAAAAATCAGCAAACAGGTAGCCTATCTCGAAAGTCACCCGGACATAGGTATGGTATACGGGCAAGCCATGGCTATCTCGAGTGATGGCAAAGAGCTATTCCCCATTCCCCCAAATGATCATGTTGAGCCGGGAGATCCTAACCGATTGCTGCTGGACTGCTATATGGCCCTGCCAGGCGGCGCCATGGTGCGAAAGTCGGTTTTTGATCAAGCTGGTTTTTTCGAGGAGTCGTTCCGGGCAAGCCAGGATCATGACATGGTCGTTCGGATCGCTGAAGTTGCACCGTTTGTTTATCTGCCTGGCATTGTCTTCTATTACCGCAAGCATGCTGAGTCAATCAGCCAGCAGGGGTTAGAGCGTCGGTGGATGGTGGGGTTTGAGATCCTGGCAAGAGCGAAAAAACGTTTTTCCTATCGGAGCAGCACCATTCGCAAACGTAAGGCGCTCTTGCATTTCAGAATGGGACAGGTGCGTTGGTTTCAGCGTAGGCTACTGAGTGCTCTCTGGCACTTTATTCGGGCTGGGCTGGGTGACCCCAAGAGGTCAATGGCGGTAATCCTGGGTTTCGAAAAAGCCCGCTAACGCTAGAGAGAGCTGTATGGATAGTGGAAGTCCAATTCGAATCCTTTTTGTTATCGATCAATTTGTTAGTCCTCACGCTGGCACAGAAGGTCAATTGCTCCAGCTCATAAAAAACCTTCCTAGAGAGCGTTTTGTACCGGAGCTTTTGGTTTTGCGACCGTCCGAGCATACAGACGCGGGAGGGTTTCCTTGCCCTGTTTCGGTTCTCGGACACTCCAAGGTCATGAGCCCATTAACCTGGCTCTCCGTCATCCGCATGGCCGTCAGAAAAAGGGCGGAGGGGATATCTGTCTGCCAGGTTTTTTTCAACGATTCCTCCATTCTGATTCCACCTGCCATGTTTATAGCAGGTATACCCACAATCATATCTCGCAGGGATATGGGGTTCTGGTACACGCAGACGTATCTGCGCATCCTTCGGTTAACCCGTCGCTTTGTAAGTCATGTGGTTACCAATAGTTTGGCGGTGAAGAACGTGACTGTTGAAAAGGAAGGCTATACAAGCAATAGCGTTTCCGTCATTTACAACGGCTATCCTCATGAGGTTGGATCAGATCACGCGCTATCTGAAGGTGAAGAGCGGAATCGGCGCAGAGAACTGGGTCTGCCGGAGGAGGGGCGTTTTATCGTATTGGTCGCGAATCTGCGCGAGATCAAAAGGATTAATGACGCGATAAAAGCGTTGCCGGTGGTTTTGAATGCCGTGCCTGAAGCGCAGCTGGTTCTTATAGGTGGTGGCGACCAAACCGCCTATCGAGAAACGGCAAATCAAGAGGGTGTTCTGGATAGAGTTCACTTTTTGGGTGCCCGATCAGATGTAAAAGAGATTCTGTCGGTTATGCATGTTGGCTTGTTGTGTTCGCAATCGGAAGGGTACTCCAATGCGATCGTCGAATATATGAATGCTAGATTGCCGGTTGTGGCTTCCGATGTTGGCGGAAATGCTGAGGCGGTGGTCCATGGTGAGACTGGTTATCTATATCCGTGTGGTGATGTTTCAGCGTTGGCCTCTTGCCTGGCAGATTTACTGGACCCTTTAACAGGTATCGCGGAAAGAATGGGTGAGGCGGGTTTTGAATTAGCACAAAGTCGACATGAGATCGGTCATATGGTCAAACGCCACACAACACTTTACGAAAATGTGATATCGAAGGCTGGCAAAGCCTCCCCATCGGAGGTCAAGTGAAGATTTCCCGGTTGGTTAAGCTTGCGGGCGAATGTGGAGGTTACCGCTTTGCACGGTTTTTGACGGCCAGAAACCCCAGAATCCTCATGTACCACCGTTTTTCGAAAGAGCCGAAACCAGGGTATGTGGACGCTAAAGCTTTTGAGTGGCAAGTTAGACATATCGCCCAACACTATAATGCGATAACGGTGTCTGGATTGGCGGAAGAGATTTTTTCTCGTGGCGTGGTATCGAAAAACAGCATCGCGATTACCGTAGATGATGGGTACCGTGATTTCTACAATGTGGCTTGGCCAATCCTGAAAAAATATGGGATCCCAGCGACGTTTTACGTAACAACAGGATTTGTATCCGGTGATTTGTGGTTGTGGCCGGACCAACTACGTTATCTACTCGAGAGATCTCCAAACACCCCGGGTACATATGATCTCGGGCTTCTTAAAGTCCAGACTCCCATTTTGGAAGCCGATTTTGAGTCTGAATACTGGCGCATAAACCAGCTAATGCTTCGTGCCGAAAACAGTGACAAACTTGATTGCTTGAGGGCTATGGAAAATGCTTGGAGTATTATGCTTCCACTCAGGCCTCCGAAAGAGTTTGAAGCTGTAACCTGGCAGGAGCTGCAGGAAATGCAACAGTCTGGCGTTGAAGTCGGAGGTCACACGGTAACGCATCCGTCACTAGCTCAAGTCTCTTTAATGGAGGCTGAAAGTGAGATTGTCGGCAGTTCTGAGGATCTGGAGAAGCACCTGGGGAAGAGTGTCAGGTCATTTTGTTATCCAAACGGCACCCCCGATGATTTTGTCGGTGAACAGGTAGAAGCTGTTAAAAAAGCCGGGTTTATGTGTGCGGCAGTTGCTTTTTCAGATAGCAAGGAGCATGCGCAGCGGTATGCGATGCGAAGGCACTCTGTCTCAGCCGATCAGTTTCAGTTTTTGAAAGCAGTATCGGGTGTCGAGTTGTTGGGGCTCAAATGGAGAGGGCGAGTGCTGGAGACGCCATATGGCTAACGTGATTTCAAACGCTAAATCCGTGCCTGTTTTGTCGTCTGGGAACAGATCAACTGCCAGTACATTCTCTTTCGGAATTTATGTCTTTTTTCTGATCGATTTTTTTCTGCATTTATCGGCTAGATTTCCTGCATATGGTGTGATGCGCCCTACGCTTCTCCTGATTTTGATAATCAGTTTAAGTCTTTTTTTACAGAGAGAGAGATTTAAGGGATGGACTAAAGATCCGATTGTATACTCGCTCGGAATGCTGTTAATTTACATCATCGTTTCTTTACCTTTGGTTGAGTGGCCTGGGAGTGTTATAAAGAATAATGTAGGGGATTTTGTAAAGGCCGTTGTGTTTTTTTATTTTACCGTATTGTTGGTAGATACGGGGAAAAGACTAAAAATACTTTTTTTTGTGTTTGTGGTTTGTCAGGTTTTTAGGGTTTTTGAACCATTATTTCTTAATTTAACTGAGGGCTACTGGGGAAGTAGTACACATTTGGGGCATGGTGAATTCTCGCAGCGCCTTGCGGGTGCGCCTTCTGACGTAATTAATCCCAATGAACTGGGGTTTGTGATCGTAACTGCCATTCCATTTCTTCATTACATTCTTTGGTCTTCGAACCTGAAAGCCAGGTTGCTCTATCTGCTCGTTTTACCACCGCTTATGTATGCATTGATTTTGACTCAATCTCGAGGGGCTTTTGTTGCTTTGCTCGTTATTGGTTTTTTTATTTTAAAAGAGTCAAAGCGGAAAGTGATGTTGATTATTGTCGCCGTCGCGATCGCTGCTCTCGGTTGGCAGGTCATGAATGATGAGCAGAAGGACCGCTATCTGTCGTTAGTAGGAAAATCGGAGTCGTCAAACGCTGCATCTGTTGATGGCCGAATTCAGGGTATATTGAAAGAGTTTTCCCTTGGGCTTGAGAGGCCCATCGTAGGGCACGGACTAGGAACGACTCCAGAGGCTAAAACACATATTCTTGGTAGTCGACAGGCATCTCATAATTTATATGCTGAACTTTTAATTGAGTTGGGATTAGTCGGTACGGTTATTTTTATATCATTTCTAATTAAGGTTTATCATCGTTTGGTGGATAGCTCCAAAACACTTTTATCTTCGCGGGGAGAAGGTAGAGATTTTTATATGAATCTGAATAAAGCTTTAATTGCTGTATTCTGGATGTATGCTACGTACAGCTTCAATTATTGGGGGCTATCTCAGTACTATTGGTATTTTTTTGCGGGTTCTGTCGTTGTGTTTTATCGAATGATCAATCTTCATGAGCCCGCTGGCTTGTTGCATGAGGAAAGTTCGCGGCCTGTCAACAGGTTTAGTAACTTGGTCGATGTTCCCCAAAAAAGATGATCTTGTCTTTTAAAAGGATTTTATGATGAGAATTGTAGTTTTTGCCAGGCACCCGGGAGGGGGTATTAGGACATACTTTTCCTACGTGTATGGTGATCAAGCTCAGAGCGACAATTGTTTCAGCTTAGTGACACCAGAGTCTGAGGCACTGCAGAATCTTGTTGCGCCATTGCCTAACGTTGATGTCGTTGGCCAGTCTTCTGAAAACCTGATTGTGTTATTGATGACGCTGTTAAAGCAGGTTGTCAAAGCCAGGCCGGAATTAGTCCACTCGCATGGATTCACCGCTGGCCTGATTGCGGCGTTTCCGCTTTGGATACTTCGTATTCCTCACATCATAACAACTCATGATGTGTTTATGCCGGGGCATTTCCAGGGGAGGTTTGGAAGGCTAAAGAAGCTGATTATGGCCCGCTTGTTTTCCCTGGCGAATGTCATCAATCCTGTTGGCGAAGACGCTGTTTCAAATTTTGATGAGACATTCCCCACTTTGGGCTCTAGCGGGCGCGTGAAGGGAATTCGCAACGGCATTAAGACTGAGGCCTTTCTTGGTGATCATGTCAGGAACCTTCGAAATGAGGCTGGTATTCCTGACGATGCGTTAGTACTTGGTTTTTTTGGGCGTTTCATGGCCCAGAAGGGGTTTGGCCTGCTGGTTGATGCTGTTGAACAGTTGAATCGTCACAGTAGTGGAAAGCCGGTTCACGTCTGTTGCTTCGGCTGGGGAGGTTTTATCAGGGAGGAACAGGCAGATATCCGCAGCCGGGGTTTGGATTCTTTTTTTCATTTCTTTCCGGCGACAGACTCGATGGCCGAAGCCATACGGGGAGTTGATGTCGTTGTTATGCCTTCGAAGTGGGAAGCGTGCCCACTCCTACCGATGGAGGTTATGGTATCCGGTCGGCCGCTCATTGCATCCAATTGTATAGGAATGAAGGAGGTGGTCGCTGATTCTCCAGCAATGGTGTTCGAGGTCGGTTCGTTGGGCGGGCTTCTCGAGAAGATCCAGTTGTTTGAGGCAAATCAGAATGCTTTTCAACTTGAATCGGACAGATTCAGGGAGGAAGCAGCGTTAAGATTTGATGTTAGCCAAACCTCCAGCAAGTTGGCACATCTTTTTGATGGTGTGTTGGCGAATAGGGAGTACGGTAGGTGATTCGTATTTTATTAGTCAACACCGGCTCAAATGTCCTGGTGATGCTCGTTAAATTGGTCATCACCTTCATTATGACCCCCGTTTTCGTTCACAACCTTGGGAAGTACGACTACGGTCTGTGGGAGATGATTGGCGCTGTAATCGGCTACATGGGGATATTGGACCTGGGCCTGCGGCCGGCCATCAGTCGGTATGCCGCGAAACACCACGCCGAGCTGGATTCACAGGCACTTGAGTCTGTGTACATGTCCGCCTTTGCGTTCATGATGATGGTCGGTCTGCTCCTCTTCGCCTTTTTCTTATGCTGGGGAATATGGTTTTCCGGTGCGATCGCCCCGGAGGGAGAGCCATATCAGAAGTACACGCTGTTTCTGATCATTATCGGCGCCCACCTGTTAATCTCGTTTCCCGGATATGTTGCAGAGAGCTACCTGGAAGGTTTCCAGAAGTACTACCTAAAAAACAACATCACGATTATCAATTCGATCGTGGGCTCCACGCTCCTTTACCTGTTCATCACTCCTGAAAACGGTCTGGTGCTCTTGGCAGGCATCAACGCCATTGGGATTTCCATAAAGTACATCCTCTTCATGTGGTTGCTGTCACGCCCCGCCTTTGGTGCGATCAGAGCCCGTTGGCGATCCTACTCATGGGCGCGTTTGAAAGAGCTGATTGTTTTCGGTTTTAAATCATTCGTTCAAGGTATTGCCACCCGTGTTGAAAATGCTACGGACGTTTTGGTGATTGGTTTGATTATGGGGCCTGCTATGGTTCCGTTCTACAGTATTCCCGCGAACCTGACTCAGCACATCCGAAACCTCGGGTGGACACTAACTCATGCTTTTATGCCGTTGTTCAGCGGCTTGAGTGCGAGGGCTGAGAACGACGCCATCCGGCGGGTTTTTCTGATTTCGTCCCGTTACGTTGTCAGCATTCTTTTAGCCATGGGCACGGGGGCTCTGTTTTTGGGGGTGCCTTTTATCTCAGTATGGTTGGGGCCCGAGTTTGGTGAGAAGGCGGAATGGCTTATCGTGTTTCTGGTGTTCTTTACGGTGCTGCCTTTCATCAATCCGTTCGCCAGCCGTTATCTGACGGCGATTGATAAACACGGGATTTTTGCACGCCTCACTCCTTTGGCCGCCGCACTGAATATTGGCCTGAGCCTTGTTCTTGTTCACCCGTATGGCCTTGAGGGCGTAGCTTTTGCTTCCGTCGTTCCCGGGTTGATCTTTGTCCCTTTATATCTCCGATATACCTGCCGCCATCTCGAACTTCCCGTCAGAGAGTATTTGCGCTCGTCTGTGCTGCCTGGCTTAGTGCCGGCTGGGTTAATGGCAGTTATTATTCTGGGTGTTGGTCAATATCTGATGTACGACAGTTACCGCCATATTTTGTTGGGTGCGATTCTGGGAAGTATTGGCTGGCTGGCAGCCTTCTGGCTGCTGGTGTTGAACCGAGACGAACGAGATTACGTGGGCGCTCGACTGGCTCGCATCGCAGGAAGGAAATAGTCCATGTGCGGCTTTGCAGGATTCGTAAACAGGGATGTGGGTAGAGCCCCGGAGGCCACCCTGGAGGGTATGGGGGCTGCCATAGCTCACCGGGGGCCGGACGATTCAGGTATCTGGCTCAAGGCAGACCTTGGTTTGGGTCTGGTGCATCGCAGGTTGGCCATTCAGGATCTGTCACCGGCAGGTGCACAGCCGATGGCGTCAGCGAGCGGGCGCTTTGTTATTGCCTTCAATGGGGAAATCTATAACTTTCGGCAGCTGCGAGCAGAGCTTGAAAAGGAGGGATGCACCTTTCGGGGCCACTCAGACACGGAAGTGATGCTCCATGCAATTGAGCGTTGGGGGTTGGAAGAGAGCCTACCGAAGTTTTCGGGAATGTTTGCTTTTGCGCTGGTGGATCTGAAAAGCCGGGATCTGATTCTGGCCCGAGACCGAATGGGTGAAAAGCCACTGTATTATGGATGGCAAGGCAACACTCTGTTGTTTGGTTCGGAGCTCAAGGCGCTTCGGGCACATCCTGCATGGCAAGGCGGTGTAGAGCCTGGGGCGCTGGCGTTGTTGCTCCGGCACAACGTGATACCAGCACCGATCAGTATTCACAAAGGGATATTAAAACTACCGCCTGCCTCACTGGTTCGTTTCCCTCTTGATGGAGCCTCACCGGGTACGTTACCGGAACCGCAACGCTACTGGTGCCTTGAGGATTGCTTTACAGAGAGCCGGGCGCCAGAAAGCTTTGAGGCTGCCAGTGACCAGTTGGAGGCTTTACTCGGGAACGTGATCGAAGACCAGATGGTATCGGACGTTCCTTTAGGTGCTTTTCTCTCCGGCGGTATCGACTCTTCCACCGTGGTTGCACTTATGCAAGCCCGTGCAAGCCAGAAGGTGAGAACGTTCAGTATTGGCTTTGATGAGCCGGGCTTCAATGAGGCAGAGCATGCTGCAGAGGTTGCCCGTCATCTGGGAACCGAACACACGGAGTTGTACGTAACTCCCGAGGATGCGCTTAACCTCGTGCCGCGGTTGCCAGATCTATACGACGAGCCTTTCGCGGATTCCTCGCAGTTGCCTACTTTTCTTGTCAGCCAGATGACACGGAAGCATGTCACGGTTGCATTGTCAGGTGATGGCGGAGATGAGTTGTTCTGTGGCTACACTCGGTATCCCTCGGTTTATAACCGTTGGCGGAGCCGAAGCAAGCCGGCTGGTGTCGCCCGGCGCTGGTTATCCCGCTTACCAGAGGCGGCGACGGCTCAGGCGATCCGGGCTCTGGTGCCTTCCCAGCGAGGTCGGTCGACGCTGGCAATTCGTCATCGCCTCAAAGCGGAGCGTGCGCTGGCCTCGGCCGCGGATCTGTCAGATTTCTATCGGCAGTCTGTCTCTTTCTGGAATGAGCCCGAGTGTTTTCGTAGGGACGTTCAGGAACCCACATATGGTCTGACCCAGGCAATCCCGCGCGGTGTTCCCCCCGACGGCTTGAAAGCGTTGATGTGGCGAGATCTGAATTGGTATCTGCCCGATGACATTCTGGTGAAGGTCGACCGGGCAGCGATGGCGTGTAGCCTTGAAGCCAGAATACCGATGTTAGACCCGAAGGTGGTTTCCTTCGCGCTGTCGTTACCGTTGAGCTATAACCTTAATGGCGGCGTTGGCAAGCAGGTACTGCGTAGCGTTTTGTATCGCCACGTGCCAAAGGCCTTGGTGGACAGGCCCAAGCAGGGGTTTGCGGTGCCCGTGGGGCAATGGTTACGGGGCCCACTGCGCCCCTGGGCGGAGGCGCTGCTGCAACCGTCCGTCTTTGACAAGCAGGACTATCTGGACCGCTCAGTTGTGAATGCCTATTGGCAGGAGCACCTCAAAGGGCGGGAGGATTACTCTGCAGAGCTATGGGGCATTCTGATGTTTCTGGCATGGCTGGAGCGCACGGGTGGCTGAAATCAAACCCTATGATGATCAACGCCATCGGGAGCAGGTGCTGAACCTGTTTGCTGATGTGGCATTCAAACGTGATATCTGGAGTTATCAGTTCCAGGAGAATCCTGGTGCGCGTGATCGTGGCTTTGCTCCGGTGGTGGCGGAGGAGAACGGTTCGGTTGTCGGCTTCAACGGGGTGGTGCCGGTAAGTATTCTATGGAATGGCCGGCCAACACAGGCCATGTGGAGCTGCGACTTCAAGGTCTCTGAGCGCCAGCGAGGAAAGGGCGTAGGCCGGCTGATCAAAGTAGAGTTGGCACAACGCTCTCCTATTCTTATGTCGTTCGGCATCAGCCCGGTCGCCGCCATTGTATTGCAGCGGATGGGTTGGCGTGCCAGCGACCAGGTGCATTTTCTTCGTAAAATCCGTCAGCCTCGTAGCGCTCGTGACTGGGCTTTGATGCTTCTGCAATTTTGCACTCGACTGGTTAATCGCCCAGTGCAGAGCCGACACATGCGTGCGTCTCTCCTGCAGCAATTGCCACCCAGAGAACAGATTGATGAGTTGTGGGAGGCAATTGCGCAAGGCTACGACAAGGTTGTTGTGAGAGACTGGGCTTACCTTGACTGGCGCTATCAGCGGCATCCGTTTGCACAGTATTCATTTCTGGAAGTACGGGACGAGAATGATTCCCTCAAAGCTCTGGGGGTTGTCCGTGCGGATGACCGACAGGTTCGGCTGGTCGATTACATCGGGCCAGCAGCTTCAGCAGCGCTGAAGTCGGCGGTTGTAGAGGCAATGCTGCGGCAATGGCCGAATGCAGCCTCTTATTCTGCCATGACGTCCGATTTGGAGCTGAAGCAGGTCATGAAAGCGCACGGGTTCTATCAAGGCCGTGAGCAACCCCGATTTTTTGTGTGGGAATCACCAAAGCGAGTTTCGTCAATCGGAGATTGCACCAGCGGCTGGTTCATTATGGGGGGGGATTCTGATGGCGAACTGCTGCAGTCTGCCCGGGAAGCGTGGAATGAAGAACGTATTAACAAGGACGATGACGGATGTCGGCTAAAGACCCTTTGATCACTATTATCACTCCTACCTATAACCGTGCGGAGTTTATTCTCCAGGCGGTTGAGAGTGTGATGGGGCAGACGTACGGAAACTTTGAATTTCTGATAGTCGATGACGGTTCAACGGATAACACGGTGGAACTGCTTGAACCCTACCTGCAGGATGAACGCGTCCGTCTGTTCCAGCAGGAAAACCAGGGGCAGAGTGTGGCCCGAAATGTGGCTCTGGCGGAGGCGTCCGGCGACTTCATATGCTTCCTGGATTCGGATAACTATTGGCCGCTTGATAAGCTGGAGAAACAAGTCAGGGTTTTTGAACAGCATCCGGAAGTGGATGTGCTATATGGCGATAATGTGATTATCAACGAACAGGGTGCTGAGATCAGCCGCAAGAATATGTCGCGTTATTCGGGACGCATTGCCGCGAGGATGATTCGGGACAACTGTGTTGCCATGAACACCACAATGGCAAGGCGCAGCTGCTTTGATGAGATGGGCGGCATGAGCGGAAAACGACGTGTGGCTGACGACTATGATTTGTGGCTACGGTTTTCCGCCCGGTATCAGTTTCGCTATGAGCCGGAATACTGGGCCTGGTATCGAGTGATGGAAGATCAGATTTCGTCGGATAAAACACAGCGGTTCCGGGTCAATGAAGCCATCATTCGCGACTTTCGCCGAGAGTATCCTGAGGCGCTCAGTGCGAGTGAATTCGATAAGGGATTTGCCCATTTCTACATCAGGAAGGGGCGTTACCTGGGCGCCGTGGGTAAAAAGCTTGCGGGCATTAAAGAAATCATGAAAGCGCTGAAGTATGCGCCGGCAGAAACTAACGTCTGGCGAGCGCTGCTTGCGGTAGCACTGAAATAAAAACAATGATGAATAAGACAGGGAAGTAAGCAGTCATGTCTTCTAATCCTCTGGTGTCGGTCATTACGCCAACATTTAACCGGGCTGACTACCTGCCGTTTGCGGTTGAGAGCGTTCTGTCTCAATCGGTTCCTGATTTCGAATTGATCGTTATTGACGATGGTTCCACGGACGGCACCGCCGAGCTGATGGAACGGTATCTGGCCGACTCGCGCATTCGATATCTTAAGCAGGAGAACCAGGGGCAGAGTGTGGCCCGGAATCGCGGAATTGCCGAGGCGCGTGGCCAGTTCATCTGCTTTCTCGACTCTGATAATGCCTGGGTGAGTACAAAGCTGGAAACCAGTCTGAAGGCCTTTGAGGAACATCCCGAGGCGGATATCGTCTATGGTGATTTCATAACCATAGACGGGGAAGGGCACGAACATGGTGTGAGTCGTATGGCTCGTTATTCCGGCCGTATCACGCCGCAGTTGCTCCGGGATAATTTTGTGAGCATGAACACAACTATGACCCGCAAGCGCTGCTTTGACGAGATGGGGGGCTTTGACAGCGCCGATCGGTTGGCGGAGGACTACGGGCTCTGGTTGCGTTTTTCCACCCGCTATCAGTTTCTGTATGTTCCAGCGGTGCTTGGGTATTACCGGGTTATGGAAAACCAGATTTCCTCTGACAAGGAGAGCCGATTTCGAGCGAACGAACAGCTGGTTCAGGGTTTTCTGAAAGCCTTTCCTTCAGCGGTTACCCGGGGTGAGGCCCGCCGGGGGTTAAGTTATTTTTTTATTCGGAAAGGGCGATATGAGTACTCGTCTGGTCAGCGTCGCCAGGCCTTTCGTTCTTTGCTTCGGTCATTGTCGAAGGACCCGTTCTGGATGGGCCCCTGGCGGTTCGCTGTAAAAATACTGCTAACTTCCAGCCGAGGGAGGCGAATGTGACATATACCGTTCGTCGCTTGTCTGAGAAAGAGTTTTTCGGGTTGCAGGAAAGCTGGGACCATCTGCTGGAGCAGAGTAATGCCGACCCGCTGTTCATGAGCTGGGCCTGGCAGGCGTCCTGGTGGGAAACCTGGGGCGATAGACTGAATCTCGATCTGTTGCTGCTGGGCGTATACGCCCCGGGCGATACGCTGGTTGGCCTGGCTCCGCTTTACCTGAGTGCTGTCAGCACGCCGCTGGGCTGGAAAGTTCGAAGGCTGCATGTGGTAGGTAATGCCTGGAAGCTGGGGCCTACGGTGCGTACGGAATACGTGGGTGTCATTGTGGATCGGCGTGAGCAACAGGCCATCCTGCAGGCGCTCGGGAGTTATCTCGCTGAGGTCCGGTGGGATGAGATGATCATTGCGGATGCCTCCGCGAGATCAATGCGTATGATCGAATCTGGCCTGAGCCACACGCTGGCTCTCTCCCGGTTGGTTCGGAGTGAGTCGGAAGGTGTGGTGATTCCAACTCAGGGCCAGTTTACGGACTGGTTATCAAGGCTTGGAAAGAATACCCGTCTGAAAGCCTATAATCGGCGAGAGTTGTTTGAAGGTACTTTGAATGGTTCCTTCGAGGAATGGCAAACCCCGGAGACGTTTCTGGCATTACTCAATCGTTTTCATTGCGAGCGCTGGGGAAAGCCCTGCTTTGACGACAATGCCGTTCGCTTCCATGAGGCACTTCTGAACCGGCTCTCTGGAAGCCAATCCGCGAGAATGTCGGTACTGAGAGCCGATAATCAGATTGTGTCTGTACTTTATGATGTCCGCGCCGGCAATCGGGTATACAACCTGCAGGCGGGGTTCATGCAGGATTTCCACAACAAATTGTCCTTGGGCACGCTCCATTTGGGTTATGCCATTGAGCGATCCTTTCAGGATTCGAGCATTGTCAGTTACGACTTGCTGGCCGGGTCCGGGAAAAATACGTTCTACAAACAGCACTTCAGAGGGGAGCAGGTGTTGTTTACCACCGTTGAGTATGTTCGTTCTCCCATTCTTAAAGTGGCTTATGGGGCAAGGGGTTGTATGCCTCCCCGTTTAGTGTCCTCAATTAATCGTTTCTTTCGTCTCTGAGCGGGTGTTGTCATGAATATGGAAAGGATGCCGTCTATCAGTCTGATGAGTCGCTTGTGGCCGTTCCTGCTTGTCTTATGTGTGCTGGCATTCGTTACTTTTCCTACTCTGGAAGGAATCGTGACGCGATGGGTAAAGTGGGACGAATCATATTCCCATGGTCTTTTGTTAGCCGGCGTGTCGCTGTATCTGATCTGGCGAAAGGCGAAGATCAATCCGGTGGCCCCGGGCTTCGCCCCGGTTTGGGTTCTTCCTTTGATAGCCTGTCTGCTTGCCTATTGGGTCGGCGGGTTGATTCGTCTTCAGGCGCTTCAGCAATTGGCGTTGGTGCCTCTTTTGTTTGCTGCCTGCGCGACGCTGATGGGGTGGCGCCAGGCTCGCTGGTTCATTGTGCCGCTGGGTTTGCTGTTTCTGACCATTCCTGTGTGGGATTTCCTGGCCTGGACGCTACAGGTAATTACCGTTGCCGTTAATAAGTTCATGTTGGGTTTTTTCGATATTGATTTTGAGGTGGAGGGCGTTTTCGTTTACCTCATCGGTGTCGGAACCTTTGAAGTTGCTCATGGGTGCTCTGGACTCCGGTATCTGCTGGTGGGACAGGCGCTGGTTCTGATTTATGGCGAGTTATACCTGTCGAGGTTACGATCCCGCGTCACGTTATTCTGTTTGGGGGTGGCATTCGCTCTACTTGCCAACTGGATCCGGGTGTTCGTCATCATCTACA
>Ga0207830_100093_pt1 | contig 66509 bp, 62 predicted proteins | sample TtanPargueraPR_6_FD_187740 | JGI IMG/M metagenome (GOLD analysis project Ga0207830, IMG submission 187740) | Aerobic enrichment media microbial communities from Bioluminiscent Bay, La Parguera, Puerto Rico - Tt and E2 (3) (SPAdes) | ecosystem: Environmental > Aquatic > Marine > Unclassified ...
AGAGCCTGAATCAACTCTATGATGTCCGGAATATGCTCTGTGACTCGGGGCTCCAAATCCGGAGCTTCAACTCCCAGGGTTTCGAGATCCTCATGGTAGGCATCAATATACCGATCCGTAAGTGTCTTGATGCTCACCCCTTCGGCAGCCGCCGCGGCATTGATCTTGTCATCAACATCCGTGAAGTTGCGGGCATAGAGCACACAGGGATAGTCGTGGCGCAGCAGCCGGGCCAGTACATCGAAGATCACCGCCGGCCGCGCGTTACCGATATGCGCATAGTTGTAGACCGTGGGCCCACACACGTACATGGTCACTCGCCCGGGGAGCTCCGTGCTCAGTGGCTCTTTCTGGCCCGCCAGCGTATTGAAAAGCTGGATTCCATCGGCGCCCATCAGATCACCCCCTGAAAATCCCCGCTGGCCGATGCAACGGCATCGTGTGAATGCAGGCTCTCCAGATGCCGGACATGGGTTCGCAAGTTATCGTAACTCCCGGATAAAGCACTCTGGATTCGCCGTGCCGCATCCTCGACATACATCAGGTTTTGACCGTTCAACCACGCAAATGCCTGCTCATCGGCCCGCTTGACGGCGGTCTGGACGGGCGTTGCCAGGACTGCCTCTATCTGATCGATAAGCGCCATCAGGCCAAAGCTTTCGGACGAGTCGGAGATATCCACACTCACCGTTGCTTCGCTTCGCTGACTGTGAGGGGTAGCGAGCGAGGCATTCTGTTGCAGCCAGGCGGCCACTTCCTCGCTCGTCAACTCGGACCTGCCGAAAAATTGCTCTCTGAAACCATCAGCCACCAGCTGACGAGCCAGTGCCGCCGAGCACGGACACGTTGATGAGTACTCCACCTGAACCGACGTTTTGAGCGCGAACCAGGTATGGTCCAGTGTGGCCTCAAGCCTTACCGGATAAGACTTCCAGCCGGCCAGTTCCGGCGTCCGAAGCGCCGGTCGTCTGGCGAGAAGGCTGAAGTCCAGCGCCACCCGCGCTCCATCTGTGTAACAGTCTTTGTGACTTGCTACCATCTGTTGGAGAAGTTCTCTCAGGTCTCCGGGCGCCAATGCCTCCACCCGGGTTAACTCGTCCAGCATCCGATATAAGCGGGACATGTGGATGCCTTTCACCGTCAACGCCGGCAGATTGACCTGAAGATCCGCAACAGCATGAATGGTTCCAGGACACCCGGGCTCGTCCAGTTGAACCGGTATGTCTATCCGGCTCATTCCCACCCACTCTAGCGGCGCACGGATAGCTGAGGTTTCATTACTGGCGACATCGGGTAAATCCTGATTCATGCTAAACCTGTCTCGATCTGTTAGAGGTTGATACTTTTTCAGCGTGAGTTTTCCGGCCGGCACACGAAGAACATATACCGTGTAATTCCACAACCGCTCGAACAACCTGAAAGTCCGATTGGCCGAGAGATGCCTGCAACTCCGCAATCTCCCGGGCATCGACGAATTCCCGGATCCATCCGCACTGATCACAAATCAAGAAGGCGGCGGGGGAGGCCTTGCCTCGATCCGAGCACGCAATGAAGGAGTTAAGGCTTTCCAGCTTCCTGACAAATCCGAGATCGCCAAGCCGGTCCAATGCCCGATAGACCTGGGTTGCACCGCGAAAGCCTGTCTCCTTTAAAATGGCGTAAGCACCCAACGGGGCATCCGCCTGCTGCAGGACTTCCAAGACCCTTCTTTGATTTGCGGTCAGCTTGTCCATTGGGTTAACCGTCCGAGAAGCTCTGACTGAATTGCTGGAAACCGTTCATCGCTTTTATCGGCATTTCTCAAGGCTGTTCATCAACGCCTCAAGCAGTAGCGAATACTGACCGCCACCAATTTGGAGGTCAGCACCCAACGGATCCATAACCCCGACGGTTTTCACTTTAGAACCCTCGAAAACCGTTTTCACAAGTCCGGGGTCGTACTGTGGCTCGGTAAACGCGCAGGTCACGCCAAGCTCAGAGACCATCGACTGAATCTCACGGATTCGAGCCGGACTGGGATCTGACGCATCGGACACCGAAATTGCACCAGCTGCCAGCAACCCGAAGCGACGCTCGAAATACTGATAGGCATCATGAAAAACGATAAAACGGATCCCCTCGATTCGATCTGCCCGCTCTTGCAATGAAGCGATCAAGTTGTCCATCGACTGGGCAAAATCCTTGGCGTTGTTCTGATAGACGCTGGCATTCGCCGGATCCACTTCCGAGAGCGCCTGGGCAATTTCAGCGGACCAGATTTTCGCGTTCATCGGATCCAGCCAGGCGTGAGGGTCATGCTCTCCATGGTGGTGGCCGTCATGCCCGGCGTGGTGGTCCTCGTGATGCTCATCTTGATGTTCATCATGGTGCTGATCGTGACTATCCTGCCCCCTGCTGCGCTCATCATGGCCGCCGTCTGCACCATGTTCACCATGAGCGTGCGCTTCGAACGTTGCCCCTTCCCGAAACCCGTATTTGACCGTCTCGGACAACGCCAGCATTTCGACCTTGGTTGCCGACCCTGCCAAATTCTCCAGAGAGTTCTCCAGCCAGGGCGTCAGCTCACCACTGATCCAGAAAACCACCTGCGCTTCGGCAAGTGCTTCGGCCTCTGATGGACGGAGGGAATAGCTGTGAGGCGACGCCTCGGGCTGGATCAGCAGCTCCGGCTCTCCTACCCCCTTCATCACTTGAGTCACAACGGAGTGCAGCGGAGCGATATCGACCGCAACTCTGGGAGCGGATGCCCAGCTACTGACGGGCAAAAGACTGAGCACGGCACCTGCAAGGAAAATCGGTCGGATCATTGGGTACTCCTGAAAGGTTGTGGTTTGTTTGCGATCAGTTCACGTGACGCCAGAAATGTTATGTTATAACATATCTTTCTGATTGAGAAATCAAAGCCAGTGACTGTCGACACAAACTGACAACCGGATAAAAGATGCCCACAAGGATTTATCGATGCTGATTCAAGCTCGCAACCTGTCGGTTCAGATCGGCAAAACCTCGATATTGAAAAACATCGGCCTTCAGGTTGATCGCGGCCAGATCGTCACCGTCATTGGTCCTAACGGATCCGGCAAGTCCACCCTGCTGAAAACGCTCATTGGCGCTCTGCAACCTTCAGAAGGCGAGATCATCCGCGCACCCGGTCTTTCAATCGGCTATGTACCGCAGCGACTCCACATTGATGAAACCCTGCCGATGACCGTGCAACGCTTTCTGCAACTCCCGAACCGTGCCTCAACGGATGCGATCCGGGAGACCATGGCACAGGCCGGTTTGCCAGAACTTCTGCGCCAACAGTTGATGTCTCTGTCGGGAGGCCAGCTTCAGCGAGTATTGCTGGCACGGGCGCTGCTTGAAAAACCCGATCTTCTGCTACTTGATGAGCCGACCCAGGGGCTTGACCGCCGTGGTACGGCGGACTTCTATCGACAGATCGAGCAAATTCGGCAGTCCCTGAACTGTGGCGTGATCATGGTCAGCCACGACCTTCAAGTCGTCATGCGCCGGTCCGAGTGGGTGATCTGCCTGAACGGGCACGTCTGCTGCGAAGGTAAACCGGAACTTGTCAGTAGCTCCGCGGAGTATCGCGCGCTGTTCGGCTTCGACGAGGATGATGAATCGCTGGCGCTCTATAGCCACAGGGGGCATTACCAAGGAAGTGGCGACATACGGGAGGCGGGCTGATGCTTGACGATTTCCTGATGAGAGCCGCACTGGCAGGGGTTGGTGTATCTCTGGCCGCGGCGCCTCTGGGCTGCTTTATTGTGTGGCGGCGCATGGCGTATTTTGGCGATGCCACCGCACACGCGGCGATGCTGGGTGTCGCCCTGTCACTGACTCTCTCCACACCGATTTTCGCCAGCGTGCTGATGATATCGCTCCTGATGGCGGTGACCGTCTCGACACTGAGCGGCCGGGGATATGCCATGGACACCTTGCTCGGCGTTATGGCCCACTCTGCGCTGGCGGTAGGGCTGGTCGCCGTCTCGTTTCTGTCGGGAGTAAGAATCGATCTGATGGCCTACCTGTTCGGAGATATCCTTGCCGTGGGCAAAACAGATCTGGCCGTTATCTGGGGCGGTGCTGCCCTGGTTCTTGTTATGATCGGATATCGATGGTCTGCTCTGCTATTATCAACCCTGAGTCCTGACCTGGCACTTGCCAGCGGAATATCGCCGCGCCGGGAGCAGCTGGTGCTGACGATCGCTCTCGCGATTGTGGTGGCAGTGGCAATCAAGGTGGTCGGTGTTCTGCTGATCGCCGCCATGCTCATCATCCCCGCAGCCACCGCGCGTCGATTCAGCCGGACGCCGGAAGCCATGGCGGTCATGGCTGCCATAATTGGTGTTTGCGCCAATATTGCAGGTCTGGCGTTATCCTATCACTTCGATTCGCCAACCGGGCCAACCATTGTGTGCGTTGTCGCCTTCCTGTTCGTGGCCTTGAATGTGGTAAACGCCGTATTCCGTCGGACGAACCGTCAATTGTCGAACGGTCAGAACGTGGCATAGAGACTCAGAAAATGAAGATCTTCTCAATGTTTTCAACCCTCCAGAAAATTGCGCTTGCCCTGGCGGCCGCCATTCTGTTGACGGCAAACCTGTTGCCACTCAAATCGTCGCCGGCAATGGCCGCTGTGCCATCGGAAACGCCGGAGCTCGGGAACCAAACAGCTTCAGCTCCGGCAGAGGCCGTTGAACCCGCCGGCACAGAAGACCGGCAGGCGGCGGAGCGCCCTAAGGGGAAAACCGTTGATTGGCGTGTGGAAACTGGAGACACGTTAAGCCGAATTTTCCGCGCAAACAACGCGCCTTTGGAGGACCTCCAGGAGATTCTGGCAGCAGACGCCGAGTATCTGCATCTGGAAACCCTGAAGCCCGGAACCCGACTCGTACTGCACTTCAATGAGCAAGGCCAGTTTTCAGAACTGATTCTGTTTCTCGACCCGGCGCGCCACGTGACCTACTCGCGCCAACCCGATGGCGCCTTCGTGCATCAGGCCTTTGAGGAAGAAACGTTTTGGGTCTCCGAGGTACTCAGGGGCACCATCAATGGCAGTTTCTACGCCTCGGCTATGCAAGCAGGCATAACCCAGTCGCAGATCCTTCTGATCGACCAGCTTCTGGGAAGCCAACTCAATTTCCGCAGGGATCTACGGGCCGGCGATCGGTTCTCCGTCATTGTTGGCCACGAAATGACGGCCACCGAAAGCACTGGGAAGACCCGCATCGAAGCCCTGTCTCTGGAACGCAGTGCCAGAACCCATTACGCCTTTCTTTATGACGACGGTAATTATTACGACGAGAATGGCGAGAGTGTGACGCCCGCTTTTCTGCGACTGCCCACCCAAAAGCGTTACCGTGTGAGCTCCCATTTCAATCCCAGGCGATTGCACCCGGTGACCGGACGCATCTCCCCCCACAACGGTGTGGATCTTGCCACGCCAACAGGCACGCCCATTCTCAGCACCGGAGACGGTATTGTGGCCCGGATCGGCAATCACCCTTACGCTGGCAAGTACATCGACATTGATCATGGGGGCACGCACACCACACGGTACCTGCATCTCCATAAGATTCTGGTTCGTAAAGGCGCCGCGATAGAGCGCGGACAGAAAATTGCCTTGTCAGGAAATACCGGGCGCAGCACCGGCCCGCACCTTCATTTTGAGTTCCACATCAATGGTCGCCCGGTTGATCCGCTGACGGCCGATATCCCGACCGCCGCAGCCATTCCGGAAACGGAGATTGCATCCTTCAAGAGAAAACTCCGCGCACAAAGGACAGTCATGAAACATGCCGCAAGCCGGTCAGAGCTAGCTATGACCCAAGGGTTGCCGGAGTTCGACGAAACCTGACACCACGAGCGCGACGCGACTACCCCTGTCGCAACCTTCCCAGCAGTTCTTCCAATCGTTGGGGATCGCCCACCGTGTCGGTCCATTGCAAACTGGCCGGCTTCCCATTCAGGTACCACAGACGGTTAGCCAGACTCACGACATCTTTGTCATCGTGAGTCACACAGATCATCGCCATATCCGGCTGCGCGTCCAGAATCCCGGAGACCAGCGCTTTGAGTTCCGCGACCATGATCGGATCCAGCGAGGCAAACGGCTCGTCCAGCAACAGCAGGTCCGGTTTAACAGCCAGGCATCGCGCCAAGGCTGCTCGCCTGGCCATTCCCAGGGATAACTGGTCTGGCAGATAGGCCCCGTAACCGGCGAGGCCAACCTGCATCAGCAATTCCTCGGCTTCCCGTTTGCTGGCGCCAACCAGCCTGAGGTTCGACATCAGACTCTTCCAGGGCAGCAGGCGATGCTCCTGAAACAGGTACCCCACCCGAAGCACCTCACGCCCCAGCACGGCCGATTCCGGAATCGCTTTATCAAGACCGGCAATGGCATTCAGCAGTGTGGTCTTGCCAATGCCCGACGGGCCCATCAGACAGATACGGTCGCCCCGTTCAATACCCACAAAGATCTCACCCAGCACCGGCTGACCGAAATCCCGACCGGCGATCCGCAGCTCAAGCATGGACCGACTCCGGTTGGCGCCATCTGCTGGAACGGTTTTCAAGTGGCTGCAGTATCGCGAGCTCGATCAGTTGCACCACGGCGATAAACGCCAGACTGTATGCCAGGATGGCGGACACATCGAACACCTGGAACGCCATGTGCAACTGAAATCCGACTCCATTCGACCGGCCGAGCAACTCGACGACCAGGACAATCTTCCAGATCAGCGCCAAACCTCCTCTGGTCGCCACCATCAGGTAGGGGAAAAGCTGGGGCATCCAGACGTCACGCAACCGCTGCCATAGGGAGAATCGGTACACGCTGGCCATTTGCTCAAGCCGGTAATCAAGGCTCCGGGCTCCTTCCCTCACCGTCACTGCGACATTGGGTATCTTGTTTACAACGACGGCCATCACAGCCGCAGCTTCCACCAGTCCGAACCAGACGTACATCAGAATGATGGTCACCAGAGCAGGCAAGTTAAGCATGAGCACCAGCAGAGGATCGAAAAGCGCATTGAAGGTGCGTGATCGCCCCAACGCCAGGCCAATAGCGGTACCGAGCAGCATCGCCAGGGAAAACGCCACGATAACGCGGGACAAAGTTGCTCCCAGGTGCATCCAGAGCTGGCCTGAGGAGGACTCTCTGACAAGGGTTTCCAGTACCTCCATCGGACCCGGCAACAACGGGGAACCCAGATATCCTGCAGTCATCGCCCACAAAACCATCAGTCCAGGCAGCACAATCCAGTAGCTCCAGACCGGCGGGCGGTGCGTCCCCACGTTCATGGCTGCCACCGATAGAACAGTTCGTCGGGCATTAACTGTGACGGGTCGGCGCCGGTCAGTATCAGCAACTGTTTCATATCAGCGATGCGCTGGTCGGTCTGAGATCCGGGAACGCCCTGCACAAATCCCCGCCTGAGCGCCTCGAATACACCATCCGCAGGGTGTCCCATTAATGGCCGGAGACGGTCCCAGTGCCCCGCTTCGCGGGCCAGTTCCGCTTTCGTGCCAGCCAGGGCGACGGCAAACCGATCAATAAGATCAGCATGCTGCCGGGCCCAGTCTTCGGGGAACACAAAACCGAGCACCGGCAGTTGGCGCTCAAGGCCAAGCTCTGATAGCAACTCGGCCATACTGAACGCCGACCGCCATCCACCCTCCCCCTGCATTCGTGCCGCAAAATGCCAATAGGTCACAACGACATCCAACTGCCCCCGCTTGAGGGACTGGCTGAGCAACGGAGGTGCGGCAAACTGGACTGACGCAGACGCCGACAGATCTATCCCGTGTCGGGCGGCTACACGGTTCAGCAGAACCCAGCCTTTGCTGTCAGGTCCGCCAGCGACGCCAATCCGTTTGCCCGGCAGGTCTGCCAGTGTGGATATATCAGACGTCTCAGCCACCAGTATCTCGCCAATCCGGGAGGAAAACGGCAAATACAGGTAGGAGGCTCCCGCCTGGTACCGGAACTGAGTCCAGAGCAGATCGGCGACGGCACCGTTAACGGACCCCGCTGTCACTGCCAGCCTCGAGGCCGGCAGATTCGCCACCGGCAACAATTCAAGCCGGAATCCGTTGGCCCTGTCGAGGCCCCGATACTGCAGATGATCCAGTTCCCAATGGGCGGTGCCAAACTGGAGAACACTCAGGGACAAAACCGGTAGATCACTCCCAGCGTCATCGCCCGCCGCGATCACCACCGGGCACCCCATGAGCAACAACAGCGCTGTGAGGGCGGTAAGCAACCAGTGGCGACCGAGAGGGTGGCCGGGAGAGCGTGTTGTATGTATTGGCGCGTTCATGACTCAACGATACGAACCGCACCCCGGCGCAAGAATAGTACTTTGGTGCCTGTTTTTTGGTGCGATGGTCGCATTCAACCTCTGGCGCAGATCGCGTGTAATGAGAGAATCACAATAATAAGCAGGGAATCGAACCGTAAGCCGGCGATTCTCTCCACAGGAGGCCGCCATGCTGAACGAGCTCGATGCCGCACTCTCTTCCGAAAACCGCTATCATGATCCGGAATCCACCCCCGACAATGATCAACAACAGGCGGACGCACCCATGGACCCGGTCTATAAGATCCTGATCGCTGACGACCACCCTCTGTTCCGCGAAGCCATCAGTAGCGTCATCGCCTCAGGCTTTGCCGGCACTGAAATTCTGGAAACCGATGATCTGGACAGCGCCCTGGAGATAACCCGGGAGAACGACGATCTCGACCTGATTCTGCTGGATCTGAACATGCCGGGTATGCATGGTCTGAACGGACTGATTTCCTTGAGAAACGAAGCCCCAACCATCCCGGTCGTGATCGTTTCAGCGGAGGAAGACAAACAGGTCGTTCTCCAGGCCATCACCTACGGAGCTTGCGGCTTTATCACCAAGTCCTCACCACGAGCGCAGATGACCGATGCCATCCAGCAGATCCTGAACGGCAACGTCTATCTTCCCTCCGATATCATTCGCACCGGGAAAGAGAGCAGCCAGCGACGGGTTCGGAGCGATGAAAACCCGATCTCGCCGGAATTGCTGAACTCCCTTACCCGGCGACAGCTTCTGGTACTGGAGCGGATGGCGAAGGGCGAATCCAACAAGCAGATCGCCTACAACCTGAACATTGCCGAGACCACGGTCAAAGCTCATGTATCTGCAATACTCCGCAAACTCGGCGTGCACAACCGGGTCCAGGCCATCCTGTCGGCAGGCGATGTCGATTTCAATCAATACCTGAAACGCTGAAACCGACGCCTGGACAGCCGGCCGGGCGCGCTTTCCGGATGGACCAGCGGCTCCTCAGGTCCGGATCACATGAGTCAGCACACTGCGCAGCTTGAGCGGTTTCACCGGCTTGTTCATCAGCAGATAGCCGAGCTCCCTGATATGTTGCTTGAGTTCATTGGTGTAATTCGCGGTGATCATCAGAACTGGAGCTGGCCGGTGGCGCTGACGGTTGATGATGGCCACGGCATCCACACCATTCTCGTCATTGTCCAGGTGATAATCCGCCAGGATTAAATCGACCCGAGCGTTGACGACATCAACCTTGGCCGCCAGGTCATCCGCAGAGATGGCCGTAACTACCTGACAATCCCACCCTTCGAGCAGGGTTTTCATACCCTGGCAAATGGCCAGATCGTTATCAATCACCCACACCCGGGCACCGGACAGCCCATGATCTGCTGACACAGCCACGCTATCTCTGGGGGCCGGCGGGGCTGGTCGAAGCTTCCCAAGCGGTACACGGACGCTGAACACTGACCCCCGGCCCTCCTCCGAAGAGACCGAAACCTCATGCCCCAGCATTCGCGCAATCTTGTCCACGATCGCCAGCCCGAGCCCAAGGCCCTTATCGCCCTGGCCTCCCATCGGTCGGATGCGTTTGAACTCCTGAAAGATCTCGGTGAGCTTGTCACCGGGAATACCCGCCCCGGTATCCCACACCTGCAGGAGCACATGGTTCGCTTGACGGCGGCAACCGAGGACAATTCGCCCCTGTTCCGTGTAGCGGATGGCGTTGGTCAGGAAATTCCGCAGGATTCGGGCCAGCAACTGGGAATCAGAGTGAACAATCGCTGATGAGGGCACGAAATCAAGGCGCAACCCCTCGGCCAACGCCATTTGCCGGAACTCCCTGGCGATATTGTTGAGCAGGTCTCTGAGATCAAAGGCGGTCACATCGGGTGTAATCACCCCCGCGTCCAGCTTGGAGATGTCGACCAACGTGCCCAAAAGATTCTCGACATCGTCGAGCGAGGTGCTGACGGATCTCACCAGACCTTCAGCCTTCGGCCCGAAACTCTGTTCGAGCAAAGCGCTGGTGAAGAGACGAGCCGCATTCAGAGGCTGCAACAGATCGTGACTGACCGCGGCCAGAAACTTGGTTTTCGACAGGTTCGCCTGCTCCGCTTCACGCTTGGCCTCTCGGAGCCTGGACTCGGCAGCGGAACGCTCGGATATCTCCTGGCGCAACTGCTCGTTCAGGCCGGTCAGTGCGGCCGTGCGCTCCCGCACCCGATGTTCCAGATCGTCATAGGCCCGCTCCAGCGCAATCGCCGTTTTGCGACGCTCGGTGATATCGCGAATCAGCACAAAAAAACCAGTTACCTCACCGGTCTCATCGCGATTCGGCACGTAGGATCGCAGCATATAACGCTGGTCACCGTGCTCGCCGGTTTCTTCAAACTCAAAGTTAACGCTATGGCCGTCCAGGACTTCCAGTATCTGAGGCAGCAGACGCTGGTAAAAATCTTCGGAGTGCACCTCTTCCAGGTGTTTACCCAACGGCGAAACGCCGTTGCGGCCGTACCAGGACTGATAGACCTTGTTACAGAACTGGACTGTCAGATCCGCGCCGACATAGGCGATCAGCGCTGGCACATGATCCGTGACGACTCGAATCCAGCGCTCACTCTCTTCCAGCGCCTTGATCCGCCGTGCCATCTCACTGTTCTTGACGTCCGTAATGTCCGAGTAGAGCACAACCTGGCCGCCCTCCCGGGTAGAGCGCTCAGTCATTTGAACCCAACGGCCGTTGGATAACAGAAAAACAGTGCCCTCGGCCTCCTCGTGACTGTGCTCCTCAACAATCAACCCCGAGCTCAGCGCCAACCTTTTCACTGCCTGAATATGGGTACCTGGCACCGGGACAGGCACACCAGCGTGCCGCCAGTAACTTCGAAAACGGCTGTTGGTCTGAATCAGGCGGTGTTCCCGATCGAACAGCACAAAGCCGTCCGCAATACTCTCAATGGCATCGCTCAGGCGCTGCCGGGAGGTCTCCGCTTCCTCCCTTGCGCGGTTCAACGCCTTGTTGCTGACCTTGAGTTCTTCCATGGCGAGATTCAGCGCCTCGGTCCGTTCACGGACCTGCTCGGCGAGAATAACCGAGTGCTCAAACGCTGCGTAGGGTGCTGGCTTGTGGCTGGCACCGGACTCCACGCGGTCAATCAATGCGTCGCGAATGCTTCGGAGCCGACGATTCTCATCCTCCAGTTGTGCAATTCTGGCGTCTTTCTCGGACGATGAGTGCAGAGTGGAGTCACTCGATACTGCATTCAGGCTGGCCAATGACCACCCCCGTGAAGGTCTGATTGATGTGCATGCCATTGAACTGCTCACCGTAGGTGTTAAAGCCCACCACCCGGTGCTCGGTCAGGAATTCGGAAACCGCATCCAGTTGCCCGGTCAGCTCGGCTTCCAGTCTCCGCAGGAAGCAGTCGCAGGCCAGAGTGACCAAAGGTTTACCCACCACCCGCTCAGACGCTTCAATCTGAGTCCGAACGCTCTCCAATAACGACCCGGGATTCATCGCCACCATCACAATGCCGGTTTCAACTGCGCAGTAGAAGGTGAGGCTGCCATCAGGGTTTACCCTCTGGATGGAGCGGACAAAATGGTTACCCCCGACCCGAACGCCGAGAGGATGAAGGGCAAACACACCTCGATCCAGCTCTGCCAGCGGCACCCCCACCGTCCGGGCATAGACTTCGGCGGCGGGTTCCGCATTCAGCTCATAAACGGTGCGGCTTTCGGGACAGGCCAGCGTCACCACCAGCTTTTCATCCTGAGCCTGCATGTGATGTGTTGAGAACACCCGGAAATCAAGAGGCGTATTGACCAGCATCACGGTGGCCGCAGCGCTGTGGAAGCGGCCATCAAAGAATACATGGGTATCAGCCAGGCGCTCATCGTCCCCGGCAGAGCCGCCGAACTGAGGAATGGTACCCAATGCGGCATTCAGGGTAGCCAGCACCAACTCCTCCCGGCTTGAAAGACCATCCAGCATCGTTATCGCGAAGGTGTTGCCTTTTACCGGTGCAAGCCGGGCCTCCCGACAGGTAGACAGCAAACCGTCGATCACCTGCTGGGCATCCTGCAAAGTGAAACGCTCCAGCTCACTGATCAGGGCGCAGTCAATCGCGAAAAAACGGGCATCGAACCCCAAAGCACTGATGCACCCGCGTCCGTATCCCTGTTCGGTAATCTCCCCGGCCGAGGTACAGCCGTAAATCCGGGTTTGCGGAAAGGCAGCCTGCAGCGCTGGCCCCAGTTTTTCCAGATCGAACTCCACCGAACAGAAGAACAGAACACAACCCAGATGCTCGTGCTGCAATTGCCGGGCGAGTTCGGCTGCGGCCAGCTCCGGGTCACGGACGGTGGCACTGGCAACCCGGACCGCTACTGCGGACGCATCTGGATTCATGGAAACAGCTCTCGGAAGCTTCGACATCCCTGCCGATTCTACGCCGATGCTGGTAGAGGAAAATTCGACTTCGGTGCTTTTTATCGGCGTTCCGAATTCGGCGTAACTCATTGATTATAATACTCCCGAATCAATGGCCAGCGATGATGCGCGATTTTTGCCGCAAGAAACCGGCACTTTAGTCTGAGACAGCCACTGCAGGACCGGAAAGCACCCTGGTCCTGCAGTGGCATCGGGGTGGGATCAGAACATGACAATCGCGCCAATGGCGAGGGTGTCTGTATCCGCCACTTCAGCGCCCGAAGATTTCACGTCCTGCTCAAACATGTTGTATTCCGCAACGAGTTTGAAGTTGCTGTTCACATCATGAAACACGGCAACGGAGGTGTTCTCGGTTTCGAAGTCTCCCTGGTCAGAGTCCGTTTCCCCGTACGACAACACGAACCGGTTTGCCCCAAGGGTGTAGGAACCCTGAATCAGGTAACCATCCGCATCCTCTGCTGAGGCGAGGGCCGCATCGGTGATCAGAACCGGAACATCTCCCTCGGAAGTAAAGCCGGAGGCGGTCAGGGAAAGACCGGCCACCGAGGCCTTGACCCCGTAGCCAATACCCTGGCTGTCGATCTCTGTGGTGGCATTCTCTGAGCTTTGATGACGCCCATTGAGCCAGCCGGTCAGCGAGACGCCCTGCAGCTCCGTCGCGTAGGTCAACTCTGCTTCAAGCCGCGGAGCGGATTGCTCGGACTCAGCGCCGGGCGTTGTGTTGGCGGGCTCGAAAATACCCACAGCCACGTTCAGGCCCGACATATCTGGCGAGCGATAGGTAATCTGCGCAGAGGGATTCGGGTACGGATACCCGGTGCGGATGTTGCCAAAAGAGACCCCGGTGGCCGCACCCGGCGATCCAAAGCCCATCAGCAACTCATCCAGGAAGATGTTGGATCGAGCGTACAACCCGAAATCTTTCCCGATCAGCACCTGGCCAAAGCTTCCGTCCACTGTGGCATACAGCTGTCGGACATCAATGCTGGTATCCGTAGGCGACTGGAGGCTGTCGTTGATGGTGGTCCAGAATGAAGAACGGCCACCCAGCGTAAGTTCGCCCATGTCCTTGCTGAAATTGAATCCGATGGTGTTAGGCAGGAAACCCATCTTGACATCAGAATTGCGAACATCGTTGACGCTGTCGTCACGGTTCACGTAAAACGCGTTGAAGTAGCCATCCACCGAAAAACTGGTTCCGTCCTGACTGTATACTTCAACCGCTGCCTGGGCACTGGCGCTGGCCCCCATCATCGCGGCCACGGCAATGGCCAACCCCGACTGTTTCAGTTTGTTGTTGTTCATACTTCCCCCGGTTTATTGTTCGAAATCTGGGATGAAAGAGCCGGCATCAGCACCGGCTCCATGGCGCGATAAGGCGCCTGAGGTTCATGGTCAGTGAATGATCGGAAGGGGAGTATTGGTCGTGAGAGCAGATTCCCTGCTCATTTAGGAGGCATCAGAGATCGGACTTTAGGACTAAGACTGGCTCGGGAAATGTCCGAGTTCCTGCAGGCAGTCATGGAGGAAATCTGCGGGATCGGCCATGAGGGCTTCATCCGCGACCACACCGAATTGCACCTGGCCAGCGTAGCTGACGATGCTTACGCCCAGGCCAATATCGCCCGCCTGGGGTACCCAGAACATCTGTTCCGTGATAGCGCAACCAGCGAGGTAACGACGCTCTGGCGTGCCGGGAACGTTCGAGACCACGGCCGAGGCCTTCCTGAAAAACAGATCGGCCAGCGGTCGACGTCCAGGCTCGGGCAGAAGCGCAGCCGAGGCGGTCAGCCCCCACGCGAGGCCCGGTTGCCAGCTTCGTTTCAGCTTCCGGGTTTCATGCTTGATCCGGAACAATCGTTCCAGTGCACTTTCACCATCGACAGGCAGGGGAACAAACACCGTTCCGAAACAATTACCCGGTTCCAGCGCGCCCGGCCGAATGCCTTCCGGCAAACGCGCCCGGATATCCACAGGCACTGCCGCATGCATGACAGCTTCGTCGAGGGCCTCGTCGCACAGGCCAAGGCGCGGTCTGACCGCAGCGGCCACGCAGGCAAGCAAGACATCATTGATGGTGGTACTGGTAAGCCTGGCGATCTCCCGGAAGCGGGCCAGAGGGACCGGCGTCGACCACCGACAAAGGCGCCGCCCCAGCAATGGACGCTTAAGGTCAGACGGAGAGTCCTCCGGTGTCGCCAGAAACTCACTGAGTTCGTGTACAAGCCGAACCCCCTTGCCCAGAACTCCGCTCTCGTCCTGCTTCTGAGTAGCTCCGGGGGCTTCCCGGGGCCCGGGCACTGGCATCAGCTCTGTAATCCGGCCTTCCAGCCAGGTCTGCGCTGCGTTCACCCAGCGACCGGCACTCGGCTCCTCTGGTGAACCATAGATAGCGGGATACTGACGCGGTGAAGGCGGACACAGATGATCAAATATGCCCAATAATGACAGACCGTCGGCATAACAATGGTGCAGACGAAGCAACAATGCCGCACCGCCTCTTGCGTTGGGGGCCAACCAGAACTTCCAGCGTGGACGATACAGCGGCAAGGGCTCGTTCAGGCGCTCCGAGACCCAGTCCTGCAACTGTTCCGGCTCGAACCGGTCCAGCGCCACGTCAAGATGCTGGGGCGCGGAGAAGGTCAGGTCATTTTCCCAATACCAGGCGGGCGCACGCCATACCGGGCGGCAACGGAACCGCTCCCAGGCCAGCCAGTATACCTCCAGAAACTCCCGGAAACGGGTCGGCGTCAGCCCGTCGACCCTCAGCATGATGGTGATGGTCATCGGGTTTTCGGGCCGTTCCAGAGCCAGCCAGGCTGAATCCGAAGGCAGCATGAGATGCGATTGCTCCTGGCTCAAACCCGATTATCCCCGATCAATAGCGTGCCTGTATGAAAGAAAACCAATCAGGCATTGTGCCAGAGTCCGGATAGCGGCTCCATCCTCGGACGCCCCGCGCACAGTTACAAAAAATTACACGTGAGTAACTGTTCAGCCCTATACTGGTTATATAGCCCGGTGCCATGGTTATAAAACCGTGTCCCGGATCGGCCAATTGGCCCCAACACACCATTTTTTAAGGCACTGGCGCCACTAAACCCGTTCGGCATTCACGGTACAAATGTCATACCGGCTCAGCAAAACCAATAACACAACGAAAAGCGGCCGGAGGGAGAAGAATCATGAAAGCCAGTCATGTTCGCAAGCTGATCAAACCGATCGAAAGCGCCTATTCCGAAATGTTTTCCGGCCGGGTTTACCGCGTGGGCCGGGGTGCGGTGTCTGTTCGAAATCACAGTGGCAAAGCAGCGCACACCGTGATTGGCGTGCATGGTTTTCTTGAAAATCACTGTTACTTCACCCAGGCCTACGATGGCCCCACCACAGAACTGATTCTGCTCACCTGCAGCAACTATCACATCCCGGTGAACGGTGTGACACCTGAGAATCCGGCCTGGGAAGTGCCCATCAAGCACCTGGAAGGCACCATCGAATACGATGCCTGTATCCTGAATCAGTCGTTGCAGAACCTGCCCAGCACCGAGAATATCCGGATCCATGGCCACTCCCGGGGTGGCGCGGTTATTCTGGAGGCCATCCGGCAGTGGCCGGAGCTTTACGAAAACGTGGAAGTGGTACTGGAAGCGCCGGTTTTACCCCAGGGCAAACTGCATGCGCTGGTAACCACATTGCTGGAGCCGGTCAGCCATGGCATGTGGCCCTGGTTGATTCGTCTGATCAACAGCGCCCCCCAGTCGGCCTATGGTCAGACCTTCTTTGGCAAGATGAATCCGCGCAAACGCCAATTGTTGAGCAAACTGTTCTATGCCACCAAAGACCACCTGACCATTGTTCGCAACATAGAGAACATCATGGAGTGGATGGCGCGTACCGACACCTCGGTGTATCGCCATGTACGCCATGGGACTTTCCTGATACCGGCCACCGACCGAATACTGGATCGCCAGGCCATGCTGGCCAGCGCTCGCACCAGCCCCACCACCATGCGCATTGTTGAAACCGAAGCCCCCAGCCACTTCATCACGCTGGACAGCAAGGAATGGGTGCCGGGCCTGGAAACCCTCGAGGCTGCGGCCCAAGGCTGAATTCAACGCAAACGGGCAGGTGCGTCACACCGAAGGCTTCGTTAAACTGGCGCTTTTCTGCCCGGTTGATTGGAGCCTTTAATGTATCGTGAGCGGCTGGTTGCCACGGATGTGCACACGGAGAACGCCCACCGCCTGAAACGCCTGCTGCTGGAATACCACGATTTCCGCCAACACAAGGCCGGGCACCCCCTGCGGGACGAGGCCCACCAGGTGGCAGACTGGCAGGCAGAGCGGCTGAAAAACACGCACCAGGATTTATACCGTCACCCCGGCTACCACACCGGCCTGGAATTTCTGCTGACCGACCTCTACGCCCCTGCCGGCATGACCCGCCGTGATGACAACATCGACCGGGTGTTCCCGAAAATGGTGAAATGGCTTCCAGACCACCTGCTGGCCACCTTTGCCGGCCTGGTCGAGCTCAACCTGATTACCCAGAGCCTCGATCTTGAGCTGGCAGAGATACTTGCGCAGCAGGGCTTTTCGGCAACAGGTCTTGATGATGAGCGTTACTGCGAGGCTTATCGCGCCAGCAAACAGCTTGCAATTCGCGAGCGACAACTGGCTCTGGTAGCGGAAACCGGACAGGAACTGGATCGCTACGTTCGCAACCGCACCCTCGGTTGGCTACTGTCCATGACCCGCGGTCCGGCCGAGATGGCCGACCTGGGTGATCTGCACAGCTTTCTGCACCGGGGCTACAGCGCCTTTCGGAAAATGAATCGGGTCGACCTGCTGATTGATCGCCTGCTCAGCCGGGAACAACGAGTGATGGACAACATTCTGGCGGGCCACCCGACCCCTTTCTCCCTGCCGGATGACCTGTAGCGGGATTCAGGCCTGGATGATCTGGTCCAGCTGGGAGTGAATCTCCTGCTCAATGCGGGATTTGAAGGGCCGAAGCATCAACCCCAGCTCCAGCCGGATATGCAGGTCGTTCTCGGAAATATCCAGCTGCCCTTTGACACCGCTGCGTTTGAACTTCAGCAGATCGCCTTCCCACTGGTAATTGACATCGAATTGTTTGGACAAATCCTTGGCCAGGGTTTCGGCCGCCTCGCGGGCGTGCTCCTTGTCCAGGGAATGGGCGCGATGGATATCGATAACAGACATGAATCAGTTTTCTCAGTGATTTGGAAACGGTTTTACAGTGTAAGCCGGCAATAAACTTGTAGCCAACCCCTCAAAGGTTAGAATACAGGGCTTAGATTCTGACAGGACCAACTTCCATGAGCGAGCAGCAAGCACCGGGCACCCAAGGCAACGGCCAGGACGACGTTACCCACTTCGGCTTTCGCAATGTGCCGAAAAGCCAGAAGGCCGGTCAGGTGGCCCAGGTTTTCCACAGTGTCGCCGGCAAGTACGACCTCATGAACGACCTGATGTCCATGGGCATTCATCGCCTGTGGAAGCGCTTTACTATTGAATTGAGCGGTGTGCGCCCGGGCCATCAGGTGCTGGACATTGCCGGCGGTACCGGCGACCTGACCATGAAGTTTTCCGATCTGGTGGGCCCGTCCGGCAAAGTGGTGCTGGCCGATATCAACGCCTCCATGCTGCAGGTGGGTCGCAGCCGCCTGACCGACCGGGGTTACGCCGGCAACATCGAATACGTGCAGGCCGATGCCGAACACCTGCCGTTCCCGGACAACAGTTTCCAGGCGGTGTCTATTGCTTTCGGCCTGCGCAATGTGACCGACAAGGATCAGGCCCTGCGGGATATGGCCCGGGTGCTTAAACCGGGCGGCAAGCTGATGGTGCTGGAATTCTCCAAACCCACCAACCCGCTGCTGAGCAAGGCCTATGACACGTACTCCTTCACCGCCCTGCCCCTGATGGGCCAGCTGATTGCCGGGGACAGCGAGAGCTATAAGTACCTGGCCGAGTCCATCCGCATGCATCCGGATCAGGAAACCCTGAAGGGTATGATGGAAACTGCCGGCCTGGTGAACTGCAAGTACTACAACATGACCGGCGGCATCGTGGCCCTGCACGTGGGAATCAAGCCCTGATGTTCCCCGGCCCGACCCTGCTTTCTGCGACAGGCGCCATTATTGAGGGCGCCCTGAACCGGGCGCTGACATTGGACCCGGCCGGCCAGCGCGCCTTGCTGGGCGCCTTGGGCGGGCCGGTTCAGTTCACCATTACGGCCCCGGTCACCATGCACTGGACCCTGAATCGCGTTGGCGAACGGGTACAGGTTCGCAGCCAGCCCGATCCGCAACCGGTGTTAATCATCACCGGGCGGCCGGTCGCCTTTGCCGCCCTGGCACTGGGCGATGACCGGGTATTTGCCGACGAACGCCTGACGGTGGAGGGCGACACGGCCCTGGCCCACCAGTTGCAGCGCGCTCTGAACCAGCTGCAACCGGATTGGGAAGCGGCCATGGCAAACCACCTGGGCGATGTGCCGGCCCATTTCATCGGCAAACGCATCCGCCAGGCAGTCAAGTGGAGCCGCCAGGCTTTCAGCACCATGAACGCCAATGTGGAGGAATATGTCCACGAAGAGAGCCGCACTCTGCCCGGCCGGCGGGAGCTGGAGGCCACATTTCAGGATATCGATGAGCTGAGCCTGCGCACCGAACGCCTGGAGGCTCGGCTGAAGCAACTGCAAGCACCCGGTAGCGATAACAATACGGAGACCCTGTGACCCGCCTGCAACGCCTGTTCCGAATTGCCTGGGTATTCTGCCGCTACCGGCTGGACACGTTTCTGCCCTTGTCTGAACTGCCTACACCGCTGAAAATCTTTTTTCTGCTGGCACCATGGCACCTGTTCCCGCAGCCAAAACTGAGCCGGGGTGACCGCCTGCGCCTGGCGCTGGAAGAGCTGGGCCCGGTTTTCGTCAAATTCGGCCAGATTCTCTCCACCCGCCGGGACCTGTTACCGGATGACATGGCCGAATCCCTGAAACAGCTGCAGGACAGGGTCCCACCTTTTCCCAGCGAACAAGCCCGAGGCATTATCGAGAAGTCGTTGGGGGCGCCCGTCTCGGAACTGTTTGCCGAATTCAGTCCGGATCCGATGGCTTCCGCCTCCGTGGCCCAGGTGCATGCTGCAACCCTACCCAACGACCAGAAAGTGGTGGTCAAGGTTTTGCGCCCCGGCATCGAAAAAGTCATCCGCCAGGATCTGGGCCTGATGTACCTGATGGCCGGCCTGCTCGAAAAGTACTGGTCTGAGGGTAAGCGCCTGCACCCCGTGGAGGTGGTGGCAGACTATGACTCCACCATCCACGACGAACTGGATCTGCAACGGGAAGCCGCCAACGCCAGCCAGTTGCGCCGGAATTTCGAGAACTCCCCGCTGATCTACATCCCCTCTATCGACTGGGACTACACCCGCAAGTCGGTGCTGGTGATGGAACGCATTCACGGCATTCCTATTGCCGATGTAGCCGCCCTTGAAAAGGCGGGCGTCAACATGAAGGTGCTGGCGGAAAAAGGAGTGGAGATCTTCTTTACCCAGGTATTCCGTGACAGCTTTTTCCATGCTGACATGCATCCGGGCAATATCTTTGTCGATGTCAGCAATCCCGCCGACCCGAAGTACATTGCCATCGACTTCGGTATCGTCGGCACTCTGGCCCCCGACGACCAGAGCTATCTCGCCCGTAACCTTTTGGCCTTTTTCCGCCGGGATTACCGCCAGGTAGCGCAACTGCACATCCAGTCTGGCTGGGTGCCGCCGGAAACCCGCGTCAACGAGTTTGAGGCCGCCATTCGGACAGTGTGCGAACCCATCTTCGAGCGCCCCCTGAAGGATATTTCCTTTGGTCACTTCCTGTTACGCCTGTTCCAGACCGCTCGGCGCTTCAACATGGAAGTGCAGCCACAACTTGTGCTGTTACAGAAAACCCTGCTCAATGTCGAAGGCCTTGGCCGCCAGCTCTATCCGGACCTGGACCTGTGGAGTACCGCCCAGCCGTTTCTGGAAGACTGGATGCGGAAACGCATCGGTCCGTCAGGCCTGATCAAGTCTCTGCAGAACCACCTGCCATCATGGCTCGAACAATCGCCAGAGATGCCCCAGTTGGTTCACGACGCATTACTTCAGATACGCTCCAGCGGTCCCACCGAAGCGCAAAACCGGGCAACCCTGGCGCTGATGAAAGAGCAGCAAATGCGCAGCGAACGCCGTTGGCGCCGGGGCTTCATCGCCCTGGTTCTGGCAGGCGCGGCCCTGGTGGGCAGCCAGCCCCACGCCGGGCAGTGGCTGGCCGATCTGCCGGTCTGGAGCTGGGTCTTGCTTGCCGGAGCGGCAGGCGTCATGCTCCGGGGCAGTCGCTGAACCATCAAAGATTCAGGATTCATAAAAATGCAAGATTCTCCCGCTAACGTCGTACAGCCTGACTGGCTCGACGAGATCCAATGGACAGAAGACGGTCTGGTGCCGGCCATTGCCCAGGACGCCAATAATGGCGATGTCCTGATGATGGCCTGGATGAACCGGGAATCTCTCCGGCTCACGGTTGAGGAAGGACAGGCGGTTTACTGGTCCCGTTCCCGTGGCAAACTCTGGCGCAAGGGCGAGAGCTCCGGGCACCAGCAGGTGCTCCGGGATATCAGGCTCGATTGCGATGCCGATGTGGTGCTGCTGAAAGTGGAACAAAAAGGCGGCATTGCCTGCCATACTGGCCGGCGAAGCTGTTTTTACCGAACCCTGAAAGATGGTCAGTGGGTGAGCGCCGATCCGGTTCTCAAAGACCCGAACACCATCTACGGCAGCAACTGAGGAGCAGACACCGTGAGTGATGTACTGGAACGACTGGCACAGGTACTGGAAGCCCGCAAAGACGCGGATCCCGACACATCCTACGTCGCCAGCCTGCATGCCAAGGGGCTGAACAAGATTCTGGAGAAGGTGGGCGAAGAGTGCACCGAGACGCTGCTCGCTGCCAAGGATGCAGAGCATTCCGGCGAAACCCGGGACCTGGTGTACGAGACGGCCGACCTCTGGTTTCACAGCCTGGTGATGCTGTCACGGTTAGGCCTGGGCCCGAAGGATGTTCTGGATGAACTGGCCAGCCGCTTCGACCTGTCAGGCCTGGAAGAAAAAGCCTCCCGGAATCCGTAAAGGAGTACCCCCAAGGGGTATTTCCGCAAGGGGTAGCGGTTGGCGTACAATGTCATGCAACAGCAACATTTGAACGAGGAACCCTCATGGGTATCAGCATCTGGCAACTTCTTATCGTACTTGGCATCGTCATCCTGTTATTCGGAACCAAGAAACTCCGGAACATCGGCAGCGATCTCGGCGGCGCCATCCGTGGATTCAAGAAATCCATGAACGACGAGGAAGAGAAGAACGCCGAACAGCAACCGCTGGAAAAACAGAACGCCGAGCACCAAGCCCAGGCGGAAGACAAGCCCAAAGAAAAGCAAGGCTGAGCACCCCCTGAATGTTCGACATCGGCTTTCTAGAGCTGCTGATCTGCGGCGTGATTGCATTGCTCGTGCTCGGCCCGGAGCGTTTGCCGACGGCGGCGCGGGCGGCTGGCCGCTGGATCGGTGGCGCCCGGCGCATGGTCAGCCAGTTCACCAGTGAACTGGACCGGCAGTTGAAGGCCGAAGAACTCCGGGAGGAGCTGCGCAAGGCGGGTGATGTGGGCCTGGACGATGTGGAGAAGACCGTGCGCGGCGCCCTGGATGAGGCGAAAAAGTACGAGCACATGATCCTGCCGGACGATCAGACCCGCAAGCCCAGGCCGGCGCCGGCAACCCGGCGGGTCACGCCCCCCTCTCCGGAGGCGGACGACCAGCCCGAACCTCCGCATGAACCCGTCAGGGACGAGGCGGCGGCCAGCGATCAACCCAGTGAATCCTCACCGACCAGCCCTTCGGACAAGCATTCATGAGTGCCACCCAAAACGGCCAGCAGACGTCGTCTGAACAGCAGGAAATGCCCCTGATCGAGCATTTGCTCGAGCTGCGCAACCGGCTACTGAAAATGGTGCTGGCGGTGATTATCTGTTTCGCCGTCATCTATCCGTTTGCCAACGAACTCTATCTTCTGCTGTCCCAGCCGTTGCGCGAACTTTTGCCGGTCGGCCAGACCATGATCGCCACCGACATCACCTCGCCTTTCTTTGCGCCCCTGAAGCTGGCACTGGTTCTGGCGGTATTTGTCGCCATTCCGATCATTCTCTACCAGCTCTGGAGTTTTGTGGCGCCCGGGCTCTATGCCCATGAAAAGCGGCTGGCCTTCCCGCTGTTGTTTACTTCCGTGCTGTTGTTCTACGCTGGCGCGGCTTTCGCCTATTTCGTGGTCTTTCCGCTGGTGTTTGGTTTCTTTACCGCCATCGGCCCGGAGGGCATTGTCGAACTGCCTGATATCAGCAGTTATCTGAACTTCGTGCTCAAGATGTTCTTTGCCTTCGGCATTGCGTTTGAAATCCCCATTGCGACGGTACTACTGATTCTGACCGGCGCCACTACTCCGCAAGACCTGGCCGCCAAGCGCCCCTATGTGGTCGTGGCCTGTTTCATCATCGGCATGCTGCTGACCCCACCAGACATCATCTCCCAGACGCTCCTGGCCGTGCCCATGTGGATTCTGTTCGAGTTCGGCATCATATTTGGTCGCCTCGCCTACCGGGAACGGGAAGAGGCCGACGGAGAAGAGCCCGAAGCCTGATGAATCTGGCCCTGCTGTTTGAGGAAGACTTCGTCGCCCCGGACCGGGTGCGTCTCCGCGGCCGTCGGCTGGAGCACCTGAAAACGGTGCTCAAAGCCGGCACCGGCCATCGCATACCGGCGGGCCGGGTAAACGGCCTGATGGGCCATGGTGAAGTGCTGTCAATGACAGAGACCGAGGCCGAATTGCTGGTAACCCTGAATCAGCAACCCCCTGCCCCCTTACCTCTCACGCTAATACTGGCTATGCCCCGGCCCAAGATGTTCCGACGGGTACTGCAGACCTGCGCTTCTCTGGGTGTGAAGGATCTCTGGCTGATTAACAGCTACAAGGTGGAAAAGAGTTTCTGGCAAACGCCCTGGCTCACCGAGGATCATCTGAGAGAGAACCTGGCCCTCGGCCTTGAACAGGCCAAAGACACATTGATGCCTCAGGTCCATATCCGCAAGCTGTTTAAACCCTTTGTGGAAGATGAACTGCCGACACTGCTGGGTGGCAAGCGGGCGCTGGTAGCGCATCCGGGCATGGCCGCACCCTGCCCCACCCACCTCAATGAGCCGGCCGCCCTGTGCATTGGTCCGGAAGGGGGCTTTACCGATTACGAAGTCGGAAAACTGGAGGAAGCCGGCTGCCAGAGCGTGCATCTGGGCCCGAGGATTCTTCGGGTGGAAACCGCTGTGCCGGTGCTGATCAGCCGGCTGTTTGACGCCTGCCTGTGAACGGGCAGGCGGCCAAGGATTACGCCGCCCGGCGTTCCCATAGCTTCGCAACGGGCGTAATAACAAGAACCAGAAGAGCACCGGCCAGCAGGCCAAACAGGCCATCCCCGACCGTGGTGACCAGCACTTCCGGCACTGAAGAAATCATTCCGGCCGCATGGTGAATGGCCCCGTACACCGCCGGTATACCATGGGTCAGAATACCTCCGCCCACCAGGAACATTGCAATGGTGCCCAGTACCGACAGGGTTTTCATCATCCAGGGCGCCAGCCACAGAATGCCCTGCCCCAGCTTCTGGGCGAAGGCACCGGCTTTCTGGCTCAGGTAAAGGCCGGCGTCGTCCAGCTTCACAATACCCGCCACCAGCCCATACACACCGACGGTCACCATCAACGCCACGACGGTCAGCACCGCAAACTGCATTCCGAAGCTCTTGTCGGCCACGGTTCCTAACGTGATGGCGATGATTTCGGCGGAGAGAATAAAGTCGGTCCTGACAGCGCCCTTGATCTTGTCTTTCTCAACCGCTTTAAGGTCTACCTCCGGCTTTTTCAGAGCGTCCCGCAGCTCTTGCCGGTGCTTTTCTTCCTGCTCTTTGTGCAGGAACTTGTGAACCAGCTTCTCGGCCCCCTCAAAGCACAGGAAGGCACCACCGAGCATCAACAGCGGGGTAATGAGCCAGGGTACAAAAAAGCTGATGGCCAGTGCCGCCGGCACCAGAATGGCCTTGTTAATAAGCGAACCCTTGGCGACCGCCCACACCACCGGGATTTCCCGGGCAGGTCGAACACCGGTGACCTGCTGCGCATTCAACGCCAGGTCATCGCCCAGCACACCGGCGGTTTTCTTGGTAGCAGCTTTGGTCATCACCGCCACGTCATCCAGTACGGCAGCAATGTCATCAAGTAATACGAGCAGGCTGGAGCCGGCCATAGACAGTTCCTTTGCAAATTGAACACGAAGGCGAGGAGTTTACGAAAACAGGCCGCCGGAAAACAGTTCCGGCGGCTCAGAATGGACAACCGTTAGCGTTTTATACCCATAGCCTCGGCGGCAATGCGGTTCTTCAGCGGCGCCAGGTTGTCCAGCCAGCGCATACCGGTATTGCGCAACCACCGGATGGCCAGCTCATCCCTAGCAAACAACTGCTTGAAGCCCTCCATGGCCGCCATCATCGCCAGGTTCTCGCCTTTACGGCGGCGCTGATAGCGAGCCAATACGGTCTGGTCTGCCGGCGAAAGTGCCAGTTCTTTGGCCCGTCCCAGCTCGGCCAGGAGGGCCGACACATCGCCATAGCCGAGGTTTGCACCCTGGCCGGCAAGCGGGTGAATGGTGTGGGCAGCATCGCCCACCAGGGCCAGGCCGTCGGCAACATACTCCTTGGCATGACGCTGACGCAGCGGAAACGCAAAGCGGCGGGAAACGGATTCGATAACCCCGAGCTGCTGCTCAATCGCCCGCTCCAGCTCCAACCGGAATTGCTCGGTCTCCAACGCCATCAGGCGGCGGGCTTCCGCCGTATCCTGTGACCAGACGATAGAGCAATAGTGCTCGTCTCCAGACTCCGTCAACAACGGCAAAAACGCCAGCGGCCCGGTGGGCGAAAAACGCTGCCACGCAGTGTACTGGTGCGGCTGCCGGGTACGGACGGTGCACACAATGGCTTGCTGATCGTAATCCCATTCCCGGGTAGCCAGTCCCGACCACTGGCGCAGCCGCGACTGGGCACCATCGGCCCCGACCACCAGTTTGGCGGACAGCGTTCGGCCATCGTCCAACTGGATGCCGGCTCCGGCACTCCAGCCCTGCACACGCACACCATCCATCACCGTAACGTTACTGTCCGCCAGCTCGGTAAACAAAGCGCGGACAATCGACCGGTTCTCAACAATGGTACCCAGGGTATCAGCATGAAGTTCAGCCGCATCAAAGTGAATGCGACCGGTGCCGTCGGCATCCCAGACCGTCATGCCACGATAGCCGCAATGCCTGCCAGCGTGGACATGACGCCAGGCCCCTAGACGATCCAGCAGCTGCTCACTGGCCAGGGAGATGGCGCTGACCCGGGGCTCGAAGTCATCGGTATGACTGGCGGTCTCTCCCGGGGCCAACAGATCCTGAACCCGGGCTCCTTCCACCAGCCCGGTATTCCAGCCTTGCCGAGACAACCCCAGAGCCAGGGCCGAGCCGACCATTCCGCCACCAACCACCAGAATGTCAAAACACGCCGCACCCACCGACTCACCTGTCATGTTTTTCCGCCTCGAAAGATGACACTCCGGAGCCTACCAGCGGCTTGCGCCCACCGGTTCCCATGGCTTTGCGGGCGAACCAGCGTTTGGCCCCCGGCAACAGATCCAGCCCCACCAGCCCTGCATCGCGGGCTGCGGCAATCGGCGCCAGCGGCTGACCGAAAATCCGGATCAAGGAATCGGAGAACTGCACCGTGTGCTGCCAGTCCTGCCGATGCAGTTGCTGGTAACGCCCCAGTACCGAGAGGTCACCAATCGGACGTCCCTCATCGACCGCCCGGCGAAACTGTTCCACTAACGTCATCAACCCCCTGAGGGCGAGGTTAAAGCCCTGACCAGCCACCGGGTGTAGGGCATGGGCGGCATTACCCACCAGCACAACCCCCGGGCGCGCGGGTTCATCTACCGTGGTCAGTTTCAGGGGATAGTGATGGCACTGGCCAATGCGGGTAATACGCCCAAGGCGCCAACCGAACCGTTCCTGCAGTTTCCGGCATTTCTGTTCATCCGACAGTGACAGGATCTCGTCCAGAGCCTCGTCTCCCAGGGTCCAGACCAGGGCCGATTGATGCCCCGCCCGCTCCGGTGAACCATGGGGCAACAGCGCCATGGGGCCGGCCTCGGTAAAACGTTCATAAGCCGTAAACTGGTGGCTGTCGCTGGTGGAGACATTGGCAATCAGCGCGTTCTGACCATAGGCTTCGGTGCGGGCAACAAAGCCCAGCTTCTCACGCAACCCGGAACGCCCGCCATCGGCGATCACCAGACAACGCGCGGTCAGCTCCTCCTGTGCGCCATCCTTGCGGATGGCCACCCGGACACCGCCAGCCACGGGTTCCATGCCCACCACCTCAGCCGGTGCCTGCCAACTGACCCTGGTATCCAGCAAAGCCCGCATCAGGCACAGGCCCATCCAGCGGTTGTCTGCCACATAGCCAAGGGCATCCTGGCCATGTTCGTTGGCATGCAGGCGGGTAACGCCAAAACGGCCCCGGTCAGAGACATGAATGTGGCGTATTGGGGTGGCGTGCTCCGCCAACTGCGGCCACAGCCCCAACTGATCAAAGATCAGGCGGGAGCCCCAGGCCAGTGCCGTCGACCGGCTGTCATAGCTGGGCTGGTAATCCTCCGGCAACGCCTCTGGCGACAGCGGAAACGCCTCAACCACGGTTACCTTAAGTTCCGGCACCAGGCGCGCCAGGGCCAGGGCCAGAGTGGCTCCGGCCAGGCCGCCACCGGCAATGATCAGGTCAGTATCCACGCGCTCGGTAGTCACTGAATCAGTCCGCCATCAGAGCTTCAATATCGGCAATGGTCTTCGGCACGCCCTCGGTCAGGTTTCGGCAACCCTCTTTGGTGACCACCACATCGTCTTCAATACGGATGCCAATACCCCGCCAGCGCGGCTCTACGTCGGTATTGTCGGGAGCAATATACAGCCCTGGTTCAACGGTCAACGCCATCCCCGGCTCCAGTACCCGCCAGGCATCGCCGACCTTGTAATCACCAACATCATGGACATCCAGCCCCAGCCAGTGGCCGGTGCGGTGCATAAAGAAAGGTTTGTAGGATTCGTTGGCCAGGGCGTCGTCCAGGGTGCCTGAGAGCAGACCCAGATCGATCAGGCCCTGGGTCAGCACCTTCAGCGCCGCTTCATGGGGCTGGTTCCAGTGATTATCCGGCTTCACCGCATCGATCGCCGCATACTGGGCCGCCAACACCACTTCGTAAAGCGCCTTCTGTTCCGGGCTGAACTTGCCGCTGACCGGGAAGGTGCGGGTGATGTCCGAGGCGTAGCATTCCAGCTCACAACCCGCGTCTATCAGTACCAGGTCGCCGTCTTTCAGCGGTGCCGCATTTTCGATGTAGTGCAGGATGCAGCCGTTGGCACCACCACCTACGATGGAGGGATAAGCGGTAGAGCGCGCACCCTGTTCCATAAAGGTATGAATCAGTTCAGCTTCAAGATTGTACTCATACCCGCCCTGACGAGCCCGCTTCATGGCCCGGCAGTGGGCCTCGGCACTGATCTGGCCGGCCTTTGCCATCACCTTGATTTCGGCAGCACTCTTGTACAGCCGCATATCATGCAGCAGGTGCTCCAGCGCCACCAGTTCCCCAGGGGGGTGCGCTCCGGAACGAACCTTGCTGCGAATCACCTTGAGCCAGTCCATCACCCGGTTATCGAATGCCGGATCCTTGCCCAGCGGATAGTAGACCCGGCTGCGGCCCTCAATCATGCCGGGCAGAATATCGTCGATATCTGCAATCGGGAAAGCATCGTCGAAGCCGTAACGTTCGATGGCGCCCTCAGGGCCTACCAGAAAGCCATCCCAGAGCTCTTTCTCCGGGTTCCGCTCCTTGCAGAACAGCACCGCCTCACCGTGCTCGCGGCCTGGAATCAGGGCCAACACCGCTTCGGGCTCGCCGAAGCCGGTCAGATACTGAAAATCGCTGTCCTGACGAAACGGGTGCAACACATCGCGGTTACGCACCCGCTCCGGCGCCGCTGGCAGAATGGCGATGCTGTCCGGGGCCATCCGGTCCATCAACTTGCGACGGCGCTCGGCAAACTCTTTCACGGGAATGGTCACAGCCATGATAGCTCCTGATCAGTGCAGGGTGGGCGAATCGCCTGCCGGCTTCTCCGGCTCGTTGAACTCGGTGAACACCGCCAGCGCGCCAAGGCGCACGTACTCGGTAATTTCAAGCAGTTGCTGTTCACTTTCGTCGTCGGATTCTTCGTCCTCCGACAGCTGGCTGATGGCCACCATATCCTCGATCAGCTCCCGGATCTCATCCGGAGCCTGGCCAAGAGAAGCGCCCGCCGCCAGCGCCATGCCTTCCAGAAATCCTCGAACCCAGGCCACCAGGGCTTCCAGTCGTTGTTCGATGGCATAGTCGTCATCTGGCAATAACGGCTGAAAACTCATGTCGGTTGACTGAAATTGCTTGAGCGTTTTGCCGTAGGCGTTGTTCATAAAAGGGGCGAGGTCATCCGACTCTTCAGCCGCTTCATCAGCCAGCCCCATGTGTTCGCAAACCATGGCCAGCCACTCGGGCTCGTCAATACGGGAGCCTGCCGCCAGCCGGCCACAGAGCACGCCATGCAGCTCAGAGGGGTGGCTGAACGCCTTGTGCGCGGTAAACACGTTGGCCCAGCGTTCAAATTCAGCCGCACGGGCGGCGGAGGTATCGGTTTCGGACATGAAGCTGCCGTTTCCTTAAATCGGTGGTGTACGTTCAGATACGCGCCGGGGCGGTGCCCCGACGAATACCGTATCCTAGCATTCTGGGGAAATCCTGGCACGAATACCCGGGCAGGCGGGGTTGCTTTTATCTTCACGTCAGACAAAAATGTTATAACATATCAGATATGGACAGGATGACCCGATGCGCAGATACGTTATGCCTCTCATGACCGTGGCACTGGCAAGCGCCGTACTGGCTCCGCTGCCCGCGGGCGCGGCCAACAACCCCAGCGCCCATCAACATGGCCACGCGGAGCTCCAGGTAGCCATAGACACCAACACCGCCGATGTCTTCCTTCGCTCACCCGCATACAATCTGCTTGGCTTCGAGCACGAGCCACGCACAGAGCAACAGCATCGGCAACTGGCGGATCTGGAGCAGTGGCTGATGTCGACCCCTCTGATTAACACTGAGGATGGCAACTGCAACGTGGAAGATGCCAGCGTTCACAGCTCGTGGCCCGAGGCGACCCGCCATCACAGTGACCATGCGCACGAACACCATGACCACGATCACGAGGACGGGCAAGCAAACGACCACAGCGATATCGAGATTACCCAATCACTGACCTGTGACGGACTTGCCGATCACCAGACACTGACCACACCGATGGCGAAGCACTTTCCGTCACTGGAACACCTGGATGTTCAGTGGATCGGCCCTGAAGGCCAAGGTGCCACAAGACTGGAAGCCGGCGACCAGCAATTCCGGGTTGGCCGCTGAACCGTTACTCGGTGTATGGTTCTACCGACTGCGCCACCATGGAATAGGAGGAAGTGCCGAGATCATTCTCGGTTCGCTCAATCACCAGCTCCCCCTCGATCCAGACCGGGTCGTATAGAGCCTCCAGGGTAAACCCTTCATGGTATTTTACGTGGATGATCTGGTTTGGGGGTGGTGGCGGCACATGGATGCAGGCGCCGTAGTAGGGCACCAGGAAGAACTCGAGAATGCGCATATCGTCCGTGGTTTTCAGAGGTACCACAAAGCCCGGAATCCGGCCCTCGACGTTGCCCATTTCCGGAACCACCCGCCCGGTCATGATTTCGTCCGGCAACAGGGGCGGGCCATCGCCCTCATGTTCGATTTCCGGCATAGTCTCGAGCAGCGCCAGATCTTCCGCAGGCATTAACTCAAGCCAGTCGATCTCCCGGGGCTCGGCACGGACCGCCAGGGAAACCAATAACAACAAGCCCAGTCCAAGACAGGCAAGCAGCTTGCGGGACAGAACATCAGTGAACATCAACACGGGTTCTCCAAAAAACCAGATCAGCAACCGGCGCCATCATACAACGGCGAGCACGATACGGATATGAACAGCAAGACGCGACAACCGCCGGACAGTTCCCGCCCGGACACTCTGGCCATCCGAACCCGGAATCTGCACTTCCGATGGCAAAACCAGGCTCGAGAACTGGCCTTCCCCGATATTCAGCTGACACGCGGTGAACACCTGTTCCTGCACGGCCCCAGTGGTACTGGTAAAAGTACGCTGTTGGGACTGCTCGCAGGCATGCACACGCCCAGCCGTGGCAGCCTTCAGCTGCTGAATCAGGAACTGACCACCATGAAGGCCGGCGCCCGGGATCGACTGCGCGCCGATCATATGGGCGTCATCTTCCAGCAGTTCAACCTGGTGCCCTATCTGAGCGCTATGGCCAATGCACTTTTGCCTTGCCGGCTATCAAATCTGCGCCATTCGCGCGCGTTACCCTCCGCCACCGAAGCTGCCCAACACCTGCTGACACAACTGGGCATTCCGCAAAGCCACTGGCACCAGGGAGTGACCCGGCTATCGATCGGCCAGCAGCAGAGGGTGGCTGCCGCCCGCGCGCTGATCGGTGCTCCGGAGATCATTCTTGCAGATGAGCCCACGTCCGCGCTGGATAGCGACAACCGGGACCGCTTTCTTGAACTACTGCTAACGCTGGCCGAGCGCAGTAACAGCTCGGTTGTATTTGTCAGCCATGATCAGTCACTGGCCGGGCACTTTCATCATCGCATGGCCCTGGAGGTGGCGCCATGAACAAGCTCAAGCTCACCATCTTCCTGTCCGCCGCCAGCCTGTGGTACCGGCGCCGTGTACTGGCCCTCGTTTGCCTGACCCTGACCCTGAGCGTAACCCTGCTGCTTGGCATCCAGTACCTGCGCACAGAAATCCGACAGTCATTCACCAGCACCATCAGCGGCACCGACCTTATCGTAGGGGCCCGCAGTGGCCAACTGAATCTGCTGCTTTACACGGTGTTCCACATCGGTGATGCCACCAACAACATTCGCTGGTCCACCTATCAGTCCATGACTGAGGACAGCCGCATCGACTGGCTGATCCCGATTTCCCTGGGCGACAGCTACCGCGGCTATCGGGTTGTCAGCACCAACGAGCAGTTCCTGGCCCACTTCCGCTATGGCAACGACCAACCGCTGACCCTGGCGAGCGGAGACTGGTTTTCTGACCTGTTTGACGTAGTGATCGGCGCCGGCGTGGCCCGGCAGCTTGATCATGAACTGAACGACGACCTGGTGCTTTCCCATGGCGGTGGCCGCACCAGCTTCTCGAATCACAAGGACCTGCCATTCCGGGTATCCGGCATTCTCGCGCCAACCGGCACGCCCGTCGACCAGGCGGTTTACATCAGCCTTGAAGCCATGGAAGCCATGCATGTGGGCTGGGAATCCGGCGTGGCCATCCCGGGGCGGACCCTGTCGGCCGACCAGGCACGCAACCGGGACTACACTCCGGATGCCATCACTGCGGTGTTCGTTGGCCTGGACCGCCCGATCCTCACCTTTCAGGTTCAACGGGAGCTGAACCAGTCCCGCGAGGAACCTCTGTCAGCCATCCTGCCGGGCGTGGCCCTGAGCGAGCTCTGGCGGATGATGGGGCAATTTGAAAAAGCCCTGCTGGGCATCAGCGGCTTTGTCGTGATCACCAGCCTGGTGGGACTGATTGCGGTTTTGCTTACCCTGCAAGCCCAGCGGCAACGGGAGATCGCCATTTTGCGGGCGACCGGAGCTTCACCGGGGCTGATTGCCGGCCTGTACAGCCTGGAGTGCGTCGGGCTTGCCCTGGCCAGTTGCCTGTTCGCCCTGCTGCTCGGCGCTGCCGCCATCGCCGGCCTCAGCCCCTGGCTACTGGAACACTACGGACTGCAAATCCGGCTTCGGCCGCTAGCCCGGGAGGAGTGGCTGTTACTGATGGCAGTGCCGCTCTCTGCGTTGGCAGTGTCCGCCCTGCCCGCACTGAACACCTGGCGAGCAGGCCGACAACAGGGGTTCGGGGCACAGGATTCCAGCTGAACTGACGCAAAAGGTGACAGGCCTCACGGCGGGCACGCCATGACAATGCGGTAAATTGACCGGTCTGGCGCGCGCACTTATAGTAACTCTCATCAAAATCACCGATGTTGGGCAGGTCATGGAACAGTCCGAAGTACAGGCATTAGCGGACAAGCTGGACAAGCTGATCGAGCGCTGCGACAAGCTGGAGAAAGACAACGCCCTGCTAAGGGAGCTGCAGGACGACTGGAACCGGGAACGGGCCCAGCTAATGCACAAAAACGATCTTGCCAAAAACAAGATTGAAGCCATGATCGGCCGTCTTCGGGCACTGGAGCACCACTGATGTCACAGACCCCAACCACCGTGGAAGTCAGGATTCTCGACAAGGAATACCTGGTGGCCTGTCCGCAGGAAGAGCAGGAAGCCCTGCTGCGTGCGGCCCGGCATCTGGACACCAAAATGCGTGAAATCCGCTCCAGCGGCAAGGTATTCGGTACCGAGCGCATTGCCGTAATGGCCGCCCTGAACATCACCCATGAACTGCTGGAGCGCGACACCATGTCGGACGCCACCAGCAGCATCCTGCGTGCCATGGATAACCGGCTTGATGAAGCACTGGGAGAGCCTTCGGGCAACTGATCCGGAAAGAATCCGGAAACGGGGTTGCAATCCTCCCCGGCCCTGCCCGTATAATGGAACCAACTTCCTGGGCTGTTCGCTGGTCGGGTACGTCCTCGAGCCGATGCGCATTACCCAGGTGGCTACTTCAGGGCATTGTGAGCATGTCCCCCAAGGGGGAAAGCCTAATATGTCACAGCGGCCACCGACCTTGAACTTCTGGGTTCAAGGGCTACATCCGATAACGGCAGCCCGGGAAGCTTTTCACCGTTACTCCGATTGCGACTTCCTGAATCTCAAGTGCAGCAGAGCGTCCTGAACCTCCTGGTTACCGAACCGCTCATCGAACAACAGTCCAGACCACACTGAGTCGTCCGACTTGGCCTGATCCTTTCGTTGCTGGTAGAGCGAATCCCAGCGTTCCAGGTACTGATAGGCCAGCTCATCGTCCGCGGCAACCCGGTCACCCCGGTAGTACATCAGCCCGAGGTACGCCAGAGCGGCCATGTTCTCCTCCTCCGCCGCCATCTCCAGAAGCTTTCGAATTTCTTCTGTATGAACCTCGGCCTGACCGGCGTAATACATTGCCTGTCGATAGCGCGCATTGGAGACAGCTTGACGCAGGTTTTCCGGCACATCGGCAACCGGCATAAGCACAAACCGCTCGCGAGCTTTCGCAGCGCTCTCATCCCGGCCGTCCTGCCACAACTCTCGCGCCAAAAGCAGTTGTGCGGGCAGGTGGCCCTTATCAGCGGCGCGCCTCAACCAACCTACAGCATCCACCAGACTGGGGGGAATACTGGCCAGCCCCTGACTGTAGATCGCACCAAGTTTGTAGGCCGCCTCCGCATCCCGGTAAGCCATGCCTTCCAACAGTTCCAAGGCTCGGCGATGCTGTTCTTCGGCCATACCAGGCAGGCTCGAGAGATAGATATCAGCCAGCAAGTGCTTGGCCCGATCGTCTTCCCGTTCTATCTGTTCGAGACGCGCAACGGCCAGACCGACCCGCTTCGAGCGCCCGTCTGCGGGATTCAGATACAGGTGAGCCAGCCAGAGATTCGCCTCTTTCTCGCCCAGGTCGGCCGCACGCTCCAGTTGATCCAGCGCCTCAAGATAATCAGCCTCGGAACGCTGCTGTCCGCGAGCCAGTGCCACACCTCGGGCCAGTAATGCTTTCGGGTAGTTCTGATCGGCCGACCGTTGCAGCCATTGCTCTGCTTCGGCAGGGTTAAACCAAGGTGAATCTGGCGCTCCGTATATTTGGGCCATCATGTACTGAGCGCGGGCGCTGCCTTTATCTCCGGCATACCGGTACCACGCTACCCGGCGTTGCGCACTGGGATCCACCAGGGCCGGATACAATGTAGCCAGGTAGCGCATGGTGCCTGCATCGGTGTCCGGACGACTTGCGCGCCATACCTCGTCTGCACTCTGGAGAATAAACTCGCCTTCCTCATCCAGACAGGCCCAGGCAGGTACCCTGTCCCGGGTGTCGGGGCCGCAGTATTCAGCCAGAGCCCGGTGATGAAACAGATTCGAAGCATTATCTAGCTCACCGATTTCGGGGATCAGTGCCACCGCCTGTTTGCGATCCTGCTCGACCAGCTCCCCGGACCAATAGATCATCGCGAGATCAATCAAGGCTCGCGGATAGTCCGCCGCACGGAGAAGCACTAACGACCTGGACACATCACGGTTCTCTGCCTGCCCTCGCCGATAGATCTCGGCCAACAAATGCCGCGCTTCGCGCTCGTAGACCGAAAACGGTTTCTGAAGCTCTCGCTCCAGCAAATCGGCAGCTGCCCGCTCATCCGCTGGCCCGCCCAGGCCAAGATACGTCAAGCGAGCCAGTTCATAGCGCGCCCGACTGCTTTCATAACTCTCGGTCTCACCGTCAAGGTAACTCTGGAGATGGTGGCGGGCACCGGAATATTCAGCAGAAGCCAACGCACGAACACCCACCTGGTAAACCTCGGGGGATCCGGTCGCGCAACCAGACAAAGCAACAATCAAAACCGCAGGAAGCAACAGGCGAGCGTATCGGGGGAAATCCATGGCAGAATACAGCCTCTGAAAAAACAACGGACTGCAGACTAGCAGAATTTTAACGGGGCGTTATTGATGTGATACAACATAGGCCGAATTCACGACGCAGCAGCAGGTAATCGCCATCTTGAATCCGCATCATCAAGCAAAGACGTTTGACGCCGGCAATGATCGGGCCTCACGCCGCCAGCTCCGCCAAACTCTTCGCCAGAAACGGAGAAGCCTGTCGTTTGAAGAACAGCGGCAAGCTTCCGAACGTCTCGCCCTTAACCTGCTGAGGCACCCCGACCTGCACCGGGCACGCCACATTGGCATCTACCTGGCCAACGACGGCGAAATTGACCCGTCCCTGTATATTGATCTGGCTCGCAAAAAAGGCATCCGGTTCTACCTGCCCATTCTGCACCCGATCTACACGGGCAAGCTGGTTTTCAGCCCCTATTTTGATGGAGTGCAACTGACGGCAAACCGCTTCGGCATTCCAGAACCCCCGTTCCCGCGCTCAAGACGCAAGCCGGCCTGGGCACTGGATGCAGTGCTGTTTCCATTGGTAGGGTTTGACGAAACCGGAGGGCGACTGGGTATGGGCGGCGGCTTCTACGACAGAACCTTCGCGTTCAGCCGAATCAGGCCCTGCATGGCACCAAAGCTGGTTGGCCTGGCCCACGATTTTCAGCGCGTGGAACAGTTGCCAATTGAGCCCTGGGATGTGCCTTTACACGGTGTGGTAACGGATAAGCGTTGTTACCGTTTCAGACCCTGATTGGCAGACAGAACATAGCCTACTGCAGATGCTTCGCGGTCGGCACGCTTGTCCTCAGACGCCTGAATGGACGTAAAACCCGTAATCACAAGGCCGACAGCAAAGATGAGCACAATGGCACGAATGATGTCAGGCTTGCTCCCCATTTCTTGGATTCCCGTTATTCTTTCATTCAATTGGCAGGAAAATCAGACAACTATTACTGATTCGCAGAATTAGACGAAAGACTAACACGTAACTTGATTTTTACAATTTTTGACAGATTACCGTTATGTAAGAGTTGTAGCGTTCCACCCTCAGGTGGAACGCCCGTTGCCTGCTCCCAAAAACAGCCGATAGGCCTCATTGTCAGTCATGTTTTCATAACGAAAACCGACCTTGTCGAGCATGCCCTCAAAGTCCGCCACCTCATTGTCCTCAACCTGCGCGCCCAATAGCACCCGGCTGTAGGCCGCACCATGATTGCGGTAGTGGAACATGGAAATATTCCAGCGCGTTCCCAGCGACATCAGGAACTTCAGCAAAGCTCCCGGGCGCTCGGGAAATTCAAACTGGAACACCTTTTCATTGGTAATCGTCGGTGCATGGCCCCCGACCATATGGCGAATATGCTGCTTGGCCAGGTCGCTGTCGGTAAGGTCGAGCACCGAGTACCCGCTTTCCCGAAGATCCTGCACCAGTTCTTCCCGGCCATGTCCGCCAGCGGCAATCTGGATTCCCACGAAAATGGTGGCGTTCTGAGCATCCGCATAGCGGTAATTAAACTCGGTGATGCTACGCTTGTGCAGCGCATTGATGAACGTTTTGAACGCGCCCGGCTTCTCCGGGATCGTTACCGCCAGAATCGCCTCGCGCTTCTCTCCCACTTCGGTGCGCTCGGACACATAGCGCAGTCGGTCGAAGTTCATGTTGGCACCACTGAGGGTGGCAATCAGGTTTTCATCCTCGATCTTTTCCCTCGCGATGTACTTCTTGATACCCGCTACACCCAGAGCACCTGCCGGTTCGGCAATGGAGCGAGTATCTTCAAACACATCCTTGATGGCCGCACAGATCTCATCCGTGGACACTGTGATCACTTCATCTACGTGATCCTTGCAGATTTCCCAGGGATACTTACCGATCTGTTTGACCGCCACGCCATCGGCGAAGATGCCCACCTCATCCAGCACCACACGCTCACCGGCCTTCATCGCCGCCTGCAGACAGTTGGAGTCTTCCGGCTCCACACCAATCACTTTGATTTCCGGGCGCAGATACTTGATATAGGCTGCCATGCCGGCAATCAGCCCGCCGCCACCGACACAGATGAAGATGGCATGAATCGGCTTGCTGAACTGCCACATGATTTCCATGGCTACAGTGCCCTGACCGGCAATCACATCCGGGTCGTCGTAGGGAGGGATGTAGGTGTAGCCGTGCTTCTGGATCAGCTCCTGTGCGTGGGCCGCAGCCTCGTCAAAAGCATCCCCCTTGAGAACCACTCTGGCACCGTGGTCGCGAACTGAGCGTACCTTGATCTCCGGGGTCGTCTGCGGCATCACGATAACGGCTTTGATGCCCAGCTTCTTGGCGGCCAGAGCCACGCCCTGGGCATGATTGCCAGCGGAGGCGCAGATAACTCCCTTGGCCTTTTGTTCTTCCGACAGCTGAGCAATCCGGTTGTAGGCGCCGCGAATCTTGAAGGAAAACACCGGCTGAAGGTCTTCACGCTTGAGCATAATATTGTTGCCAAAGCGCTTGGAAAGACTACGGGCTTCAGTCAGGGGTGTTTCGATGGCCACGTCGTAGACGCGCGCATCGAGTATCTTCTTGATATAGCGTTGCGGCATGATGGTTCCGGTTGCTGGTGAGTGATCAGGAAAAACCCACAGTGTAGAAAGTTTGCACGCTTGCCGTCTATAAGCAGAGTTGCTGCAGGCGTATAATAGCGCCCAAATTCAACGCAAACCTCCGGGAGCCCCCCATGACCCAGGACGAACTGAAACAAGCCGTTGCCAAAGCTGCAGTGGATCACATCGCCCCTCACCTGGAACCGAGCAGCATTGTCGGGGTGGGCACCGGCAGCACCGCCAACTTTTTCATCGACTACCTGGCGGAATACCGCAAAGACTTCGACGGCGCCGTCGCAAGCTCCGAGGCAACCGCCGAACGACTGAAAAAGCACGGCATCCCGGTATACGACCTCAACGCCGTTAACGAAATCGAGTTTTACGTCGACGGTGCCGACGAAACCAACGAGAGCCTGGAACTGATCAAGGGCGGTGGCGGTGCCCTGACCCGGGAAAAGATTGTGGCCGCCGTCGCCAAGACCTTTATCTGCATCGCCGATGAGTCCAAGCAAGTCGGCATCCTGGGCGAATTCCCGCTGCCCGTGGAAGTTATCCCCATGGCCCGCAGCCATGTCGGCCGCGAGATCGTAAAACTCGGGGGCGATCCGGTTTACCGGGATGGTTTTGTCACCGACAACGGCAACATCATCATCGACATCCACAACATGGATATCTCCCGCCCGCTGGTGGTGGAAGATAAGCTCAATAACATTGTCGGCGTGGTCACCAACGGACTGTTCGCCCGCCGCCCGGCCGACCTGCTGCTACTCGGCACCCGTGACGGGGTGAAAAGCATTGCCCGCGGTGCATAAACCCCTGTGAGGCACTCCGCCTGACAAGCTGGCCATTCGGGCCAGCTTTTTTATTGCCGGAACAAACCCAAACCAAGCGCTTGCTTGGTAGCCAGGATTGCGCGACACTCACCTCATCGCAAAACAAGAACACAGGGAGCCAATCCGTGTCTGACTACTTCAACGAAACCCACGAACAGGTGCGCCAAACCGCCCGGAAATTCATCGAGACCCACGTGCGGCCCCATATTGACGACTGGGAAGAAGCCGGTGAATTCCCCCGTGAAATCTATAAACTCGCCGGCGACGCCGGACTCCTGGGCATCGGCTTCCCTGAAACTCTGGGCGGCATCGGTGAAGGCGATATCTTTATGAAAGTCGCAGTTTCCGAGGAACTGATGCGATCCACCTCTGGCGGCTTCGTGGCCAGTATCGGCTCCCTGGATATCGGCCTGCCGCCGGTGGCCAAGTGGGCCAAACAAGACATTCGCGAACAGATCGTGCCACCCGTCCTGCGCGGCGACAAAATCGCCGCCCTGGCCGTGACCGAACCCGGTGGCGGCTCCGACGTCGCCAACCTGAAAACCCGTGCCGTAAAAGACGGCGACCACTACATCGTCAACGGGAGCAAAACCTTCATCACCAGCGGCATCCGCGCGGACCATTACACCGTCGCCGTGCGCACCGGGGGCGAAGGCCACGGCGGCATCAGCCTGTTGCTGATCGACAAAGGCACACCAGGCTTTACCACCGGCAACAAACTCCGGAAAATGGGCTGGTGGGCCAGCGACACCGCCGAACTCTTCTTCGAGGACTGCCGGGTACCGGCCGACCGCCTGATCGGCGCCGAAAACGCCGGATTTATTGCCATCATGAGCAACTTCCTGGCTGAACGCCTGAGCCTGTCCATCATGGCCTACATGACCGCCCAGATCGCCTACGAAGCCGCCCTGGATTACACCAGACAACGCCAGGCCTTCGGCCGCCCCGTTGCCGGCTTTCAGGTCACCCGCCACAAACTCGTGGACATGGCCACCCAGATCGACATCGCCCGGGAATACACCTACCGCTGCGCTGCGTTGATGCAAGCTGGCAAAAACCCGGTCAAACAGGTGGCCATGGCCAAAAACTTTTCTGTGGATGTGTGCGAAAAAGTCACCCGCGAGGCGGTACAGCTGTTTGGTGGTATGGGCTATATGCGGGAGTCAGTGGTGGAGCGGCTGTACCGGGATGCCAAGATTCTGTCCATTGGCGGCGGCACCACGGAAATCATGAAGGAGCTGATTGCCAAACAGATCAGGCTGTGACCAAGGTTTAGTTTCGAATGGCAAGAGACTTCCGTATAATTGCGCCCACTTTTTAAACGCAGTTAAACGAACCCTAACGTACCAGGAAGGATCGCACATGCAATTCGACAACATTCCCGCTGGCAAGAACCCGCCAGAAGACATCTACGTTGCCATCGAAATCCCGGCCAACAGCTCTCCGGTCAAGTACGAACTGGACAAGGACATGGGCGCCCTGCTGGTTGACCGTTTCATGGCCACTCCGATGTTCTACCCGGCCAACTACGGCTTCATCCCCCACACCCTGGCCGACGACGGCGACCCACTGGACGTCCTGGTGGTCACCCCGTACCCGGTGCAGGCTGGCTCGGTTATTCGTTGCCGCCCGGTAGGTGTACTGAACATGGAAGACGAAGCCGGTGGTGATGCCAAACTGGTGGCCGTGCCCCACGACAAGCTGACCCAGACCTACCACAACGTTCGTGAAATCGAAGACCTGCCGGAACTGCTGCGTGATCAGATCCGTCACTTCTTCGAGAACTACAAGACTCTGGAGCCCGGCAAGTGGGTGAAAGTGCAGGGCTGGGACAACGCTGCAGCCGCCAAGAAAGCTATCGAAGACGCCATCAACGCCTACAAGGGCTGATCACGCTTCGAACATAAAAAAGCCGGGCAAGTCTAACGACTGCCCGGCTTTTTTGTGCCTGAGCCAAAGCTCAGACAACGGCGCTTATCAGCCCCGCGACAACAGGTCCCGCATATCACTGATCGCAGCATTCGCCCGTGACAGATAAGCCGCCATGGTCAACGAATGGTTGGCCAGCACACCGAAACCACTGCCATTGAGAATCACCGGACTCCACATGGAAGCCTGGGTGCCCTCCAGTTCGATAATGATCTGCTTTACGCTCGCCATGGCGTTCTTGTCCTGCAACACCTTCCGGAAGTCCACTTCCACCGCCCGGAAAATATGCAGCAACGCCCAGGCACTGCCTCGCGCCTCGTAAAAGACATCATCAATTTTGGTCCACGAGGTTTTGACATCCTCGCCACCGGTCTCTTCCGCCAGAGGATCATCCGGATTCAGATTGGCCACGGCATCCGACACCGACGCCTTGCCCACGCTTTCGCTGAGCGTGCGGGACAGGCTACCCAACCGGGTTTCCAGATCCGCCAGCCAGTTGTTCAGGTTATCCGCCCGGGCAAAAAATTGGGCGTCCGCCTGGGCCGGATCGGACAGGCGATTCAGATAGCGCTTGAGCGCATTGATACCACGCCGGTACTCGTTCTCGGTCGATGGAATGGCCCAGCTTTCACTGTCGAAGTGGAACTGGGGCTCGGCAATGGTCAGATCCGGGTCTTCCGCTGACTGGCTCTGGGAACGACTGATATCCTTACGCATCGCCCGGGAAAGATCCCGCAACTGGACCAGCACGCCATATTCCCAGTTCGGCATATTGTCCATCCACAGACCGGGAGGCGCGATGTCGTTGGAAATATAACCGCCGGGCTTATCCAGCAGGGTCTCGGCAATGCGGATCATGGTGGCGGTGGTGGCAAAACCGGTCACCGGCTCCCTATCCATGGTGCTTGCCAGCGTACGGGTGTGATCACGTACAGAAAAGGTATCTGGCTCACTGCTCCAGTAGATACCCAGAACCATCGTAATCAGCAGGTAGACCACCAGCAAGGCAACCACCAACTTGCCAATAACACCGCTACCGCCGGTGTAATCCTGCACATCGTCTTTCTTGTCCCTGAAGTACTGTCTGATCTTGCCAGGCATAAGACTCCTGATCTCCTGTTGATTACGTGTCTGCGGCAAATGGTCTGCCAAGATGGTAGCCCATGGCGCCGTCAATACCCAGCCTACAGAGTACCGAGTATTCCGCCGCGGTTTCTACTCCCGTAGCGTACACCTTCACCCCCCGACTGTGGGCAATACCGACAACCGACTCCAGCCAGAACCGGTTTTCATCATGACGGTCCAGGTTGTGGATGAAGCTGTGATCAATCCGAACGGCCCTGAACGGCAACCGCTTGAGATAACTGAACGGCACGCCGCCCACGCCGAACCGGTCAACCAGCACCGGTACACCAAGCCGCGACAACTCTCTTACCAGAGAGCTGACGGCTTTGCGGTGATGCTGAATGGTCACTTCGGCAATACCAACCCACAAGCGCCCGGCTGTGCGCCCGGCCCGGGTAACCATGGTCAGCAGATCGTCACGGAAGCTATCAGACGCGATCGAATTACTACCCAGTGATACCGCCAGCCGCCGCTCCGGGTGGCGTTCAAGACACTCCAGCGCCCGGGTAAGCAGCATACGGTCGATATCGCTCACCAGCCCCAATCGCTCGGCCATGGGTACGAACAAACCGGCTTTCAGCGGCCCTTCTGCAGACTCAATACGGGAGAACACCTGATAATGGACCAGTGTCTGCCCCTCACCATGCACCATGGGCTGGAGCCAGAGAGACAGCTTATCTTCCCGAATCGCCTGGGTAATGATCGTGCGCCAGGTCTCCATATTGTGATGACTCTCAACACCGGAATCGGGTAGCAGCAGGCTGCAGGAGTCCCCCCTTTGCTGGGCAGCCCTGAGAGCTTCATCGGCGGCGGCCAACAACACCCTGATGCCATCACCGGGCCTGGCCACCGCCAGGCCAGCATGAACATGAGCGTCCATCGGGGCAGAGAGGTCGGAGTAGATGCCATCCAGCTCCCGCACCAGCTGCTCGGCCCAGATTCGCACATCCGCTGCCGAGGCACCGGGCACAAACACCGCAAATTCTGCACCGGTTCTTCGCCCGGCAAAGGATTCGGCATGTCGGGCGACAAACGCCCGGATGCCACCGGCCACCTGGCGCAACAACCGGTCCCCCTCGTCCCGGCCATAGGCCAGGTTATAATCTGCAAAATAGGCCAGCTGCAGCATGATCAGAACGCCAGGCGCCGACTTCTCTTCCGATTCCACTTCCACCTTCATGCGTTGGTCAAAGGCGCTGCGGCTCGCCAGCCCCGTCACCGGATCTTCATTGTTAACGCGCCGCAAGTGCTGGATAAGCTTGCCCTGCCCCTCAAACAACTGACCCAGGTCATCCGCCATCTGGTTCATAGCCTCTGTCACCCGGTTCAGCTCCCGGGTGGAGCGAATACTCACTCGCTTCCGGAAATCCCGCTGGCCAAGGGCCCGGGCCTGGGCCTCGACCTCTTTCAGGGGCCTCAAAGTTCTCCGGAGTAACAGAAACAGCCCCAGCAAGCCGCCAGTGGCGATCACCAGGGCCGACAGCAGCAATCCCAGGGAAATATGCCAGAGGTCGTCGTAGGCCCGCCCGGGATGACTCACCACCCGTACCTTGCCCAACCGGCTCCAACCTCTGACCACCTCCGCTTCCGCCACCGGCAAGGGCAGTGCCGCCAGGGAAACAAACCACTCTGGCGCGCGGTTAGCCTGCAGCGGCATGCGCCGACCGGCAATCATCTCACCATCGTGCCCCAGATATTCGACAGCCAGGTAACGACCACTGTCGAATACCGCATCAATCAGTGACGCCGAGGCCACCGGATCAGAACCGTCAATGGCATTGGACAGTGAAAGCCCGGTTGCGGTGGCACCATCGCGGGCATGAGCGGACAGTTGATCGGCAACATAGCCCCGGAAATAGCCATAGCTGGTCACGAACGCAACCACCAGCGTGAGCGTCAGCAGAGTGCCGGCGAATAGCAACAGCAAGGTCTGCAAGGTAATTTCCCCTCGCTGCCTGCGGTTATAAAAGTTGTCGAGCATCCCTGCCATCACATCGGGGCTCCATCAGAGAAACGAGTATCAGGTTAGCTGTGACCCGGGCCGCAGAGTTGACAAACATTTACATAGCGCAACCTACGCCCACAACATTAAACACTATAGACTCTACACAAGGACCATAAAGCCTCTGTATAACTCATAAATGGCAAAAATTCGCGCAGACGGATATCGCGATCAACAATTGGACAGACAGGCCGGAGCACCATGAACGACGAGAGCCAGAAAGAGAAACTCAGGCAGCATTTCGCCCGCCGTGTCACCACCCAGGCCCGGGTGGTGCTTGATACCTGGCAGAAAATCCGCGACGACCGCAGTCAGGCGCCAGCCCATCGGGACGATCTGATTGCCGCAGCCGACAAACTCGTTCGTTATGCCCGGCGTTTCGAGATGGACAGCCACGCGGCTGCCGGCGAGCTGATCCTGTCCCTGTTGACGGACTGGCATCAGGACACCCCCCTGGACGATGCCAAAGCCAAGGCACTGGAAGATGCCACCGAGAATCTGCGCCTATCCACCCAGCGTCGCACCGACCAGGACACCTCCAGCGCGCCCCAGCAGTATCGTCGAACACCAGTTTATATTGCCCTGTCGAACGAAGAGATGGCCTCACGACTGATCCGGCAACTGGAATTTTTCGGTTTTCGCGCTTCCGCCTTCAGCGCATCAGCAGACCTGATTGAGGCCTGTGCGCTCAGCAAACCGGAAACCATCCTGATGGATGTCAGCTTCGGCGGCAGAGATAATGACGGCATTGCGACCGTGGAACAGCTGCAGGAGCAACACGACACTCCGATCCCCATCATTTTTGTCAGCGACGAGGACGGCAGCATTGAAACCCGGCTGCGCGCCTCCCGCTGCGGCGGGGAGGAGTTCTTCTACCCGGCGGTGGACCCCGGCCAACTGATAGAAAAGATCGAAACCTATACCCACGGCAACACTGTCGAGCCCTACAAGGTTCTGGTCCTGGACGATTCCAGGGCCCAGGCCAAATACATGGAAACGGTATTGAAAAAGGCGGGAATGACCGCTCACATCATCACCGACCCGATGCAGATCATTCATGCCCTGGAGGAGTTCTCGCCGGAAATCATCATCCTGGACATGTACATGCCCGGCTGCACCGGCATGGAGATTGCCCGTGTCATCCGCCAGCAGGATCGCTTTCACAGTGTTCCCATCATTTACCTGTCGGCGGAAGAGGACGTCAGCAAACAGCTGCACGCCATGAGCCTGGGCGGTGACGACTTCCTGACCAAGCCCATCGATCCCAAGCACCTGATTGCGACCCTGCACAACCGGGGTCGGCGGGCCCGCTCACTGCTGGCACTGATGATCCGCGACAGCCTGACCGGCCTGTTCAATCACACCCACACCCTGCACCTGCTGGAGCAGGAAATCGTGCGTGCGCGCCAGAAAGATCAGCCCATGTGCTTTGCCATGATCGATATCGACTTCTTCAAGAAGGTAAACGACACCTTTGGCCACCCGATTGGCGACCGGATTCTGCGCAGCCTGTCCATGTTCCTGAAACAACGTCTACGCAAGACCGATCATATTGGCCGCTACGGTGGAGAAGAGTTCGCCATCATCCTGCCGAACACCCGCCCGGGCGATGCCCGCAATGTCCTCAACGAAATTCGTGAGCGTTTCTCCGAGCTGACCCAGCAGGCCGGCGACCGGGAATTCAATGTCACCTTCAGTTGCGGTATTGCCGACTGGCAGGGTGAAACCGCCCAGGCCCTGTGCGAGCGCGCAGACCGCGCCCTGTATACGTCCAAGGAGCACGGCCGCAACTGCGTGACCCTGGCCGAGACCTGACCTTCCGGGCCGGGCAATCGCCCGGCCCATGAAACCAATGTCGAATACCGACATTCACCGCCATGATCAACAATGATTGTCATCAACGAAATGTCATCGCGTGACAGCAGGTTGCTGTGTAACCTTTTCAGAGCAATGGACAACCGGCAGGATTGTCAAAAAGTGTTGATCTGGGGATAACAAGCACGCACCATTGGGGTAACGTGCCGTCATCTTCGGCGATCCTGTTCAAAAACCATCAAGGCAGACAGAACCATGTCGACCATTCTTGTGCTCCACGGCCCGAACCTGAATATGCTCGGAACCCGAGAGCCCGAGGTCTATGGCCACGAGACCCTGGCCGATATAGACGACCGCTTGCGCAGCAAGGCGGCTGAGAAAGGCCATCATCTGTTACACCTGCAGTCAAACGCGGAATATGAATTGATAGAAAGAGTGCATGAAGCCAGGGCTGAAGGGGTGGATTTCATCATCATCAATCCCGCCGCCTTCACCCACACCAGCGTGGCCCTTCGGGATGCCATGCTGGCGTCGGGCATTCCCTTTATTGAAGTGCATCTTTCAAACGTGCATGCGCGGGAACCTTTCCGCCATCACTCTTATTTTTCAGATATCGCCGAAGGCGTTATCTGCGGGCTGGGCAGCCAGGGCTACGATCTCGCCCTGAAGGCAGCCCTGCAACGAATTCACCGATAGAACACAGAAACGGGACTGGAACAGTTATGGATATTCGCAAAATCAAGAAACTCATTGAGCTCCTTGAGGAATCAGACGTCGAAGAACTGGAGATCCAGGAAGGCGACGATTCGGTTCGCATTTCCCGCCGTCGCGAGCCCGCCGCCGGTGGACATTACGTCAGCCATTACGCGGCACCAGCCCCCCAGGCCGCTGCCCCGGCTCCGGCACCCGCGGCTGATGCCTCCCCGGCTGCGGAATCCTCGGCTCCGGCAGCCCCCTCGGGGCACGCCGTGAAATCCCCGATGGTTGGCACCTTCTACCGTGCGCCGTCCCCCACCGCCAGCTCCTTTGTTGAAGTGGGCCAGAAAGTGAACGTGGGTGACGTGATCTGTATCGTTGAAGCCATGAAGATGATGAACCAGATCGAAGCCGACAAGGCCGGTACCGTGACCGAAATCCTGGTCGAAAATGGCCAGCCGGTTGAGTTTGACCAGCCCCTGGTCGTCATTTCCTGAATTCGGTGATTGCTAACCATGGCCATGTTAGAAAAAGTTCTGATCGCAAACCGCGGTGAAATCGCCCTGCGTATTCTCCGCGCGTGCAAGGAGCTGGGCATCAAAACCGTTGCGGTACATTCCCAGGTAGACCGCGACCTGATGCACGTTCGCCTTGCCGACGAATCTGTCTGCATTGGCCCAAACAGTGCCACAGACAGCTACCTGAATATCCCGACCATCATCAGTGCCGCTGAAGTGACCGACTCGGTGGGCATCCATCCGGGTTACGGATTCCTGGCCGAGAATGCCGACTTCGCGGAGCAGGTCGAAAAAAGCGGTTTCCGCTTTATCGGCCCCCGGGCAGAGACCATCCGCCTGATGGGTAACAAGGTGTCCGCCATCGAAGCCATGAAAAAGGCCGGCGTACCCACAGTTCCCGGCTCCGACGGCCCGCTGACGGACGACGACGAACGCACCCTCAAGCTGGCGAAGCAGATTGGCTACCCGGTGATGATCAAGGCGGCCTCTGGTGGTGGTGGCCGAGGCATGCAGGTGGTGCACTCTGAAGCCGCCCTGCTGAAAGCAGTACAGATTACCCAGAGCGAAGCCAAGAACGCCTTCGGCGATCCCACCGTGTATCTGGAGAAGTTCCTGGAAACCCCACGCCACGTGGAAGTCCAGGTTCTGGCCGACATGCACGGCAACGTCATCCATCTGGGTGACCGGGACTGCTCCATGCAGCGCCGCAACCAGAAGGTAATTGAAGAAGCACCGGCACCGAACATCAACCAGGAATCCCGCGAGCGAACGCTTAAGGCGTGCGTGGATGCCTGCAAGGAAATCGGCTACGTCGGCGCCGGCACCTTCGAATTCCTGTATCAGGACGGCGAGTTCTACTTCATTGAAATGAACACCCGGGTGCAGGTTGAGCATCCAGTCTCTGAGATGGTCACTGGTGTGGACATTGTGCGCGAGCAGCTGCGTATTGCCAGCGGTCTGCCACTGCAATACAGCCAGGACCAGATCCACATTTCCGGCCATGCCATTGAATGCCGGATCAACGCCGAAGACCCGAAAACCTTCGTGCCCAGCCCTGGCAAGATCAGTCATTTCCACGCTCCGGGCGGCAACGGCATCCGCGTGGATTCCCACCTGTACAGCGGCTACACCGTACCGCCGTACTACGATTCCCTGGTGGCCAAACTGATTACCTGGGGCGACGACCGGGAGATCGCCCGCCGGCGCATGAAGAATGCGCTGGACGAAATGCTGGTCGAGGGCATCAAGACCAACCAACCCCTGCATCGAAAACTGGTGCGCGATGGTGGCTTTAAACAGGTAGACTTCACCATCCACTACCTTGAGAAACTGATGCGGGATTAACCATGCCCTGGATACAACTCCAGATTCCAGCTGATCCGGACACTGCGGATCAGCTGGAAGATCTGTTAATGGAAATGGGCGCCGATGCCGTTTCCATGGAAGACGCCGCCGACCAGCCGCTGTACGAGCCCGACCCGGGCACCACCCCCCTCTGGAGCCAGACCACCGTCACTGGCCTGTTCCAGTCTGATCGCAATATCGAACAGTTACTGGCGGAGATTCGCGACGCCTGGCACCAGCAGACCCAACAGTCTTTGGCCGACATTGACGTTACCCTGGTGGAAGACAAGGACTGGGAACGGGCCTGGATGGACGACTTCCACCCGCTGCAGTTCGGTGAACGCCTGTGGATTGTACCCAGCTGGCACGAGGCGCCAGACCCGGACGCCGCCAACCTGTTGCTCGACCCGGGCCTGGCGTTCGGCACCGGCACCCACCCGACCACCGCGCTGTGCCTGGAATGGCTTGACGGCCAGGATGTCGCGGGCAAGCAGGTGACCGACTACGGTTGTGGCTCCGGCATTCTGGGCCTGGCCGCCCTGTTACTGGGGGCAGAACATGTCGTTGGCGTGGATACCGATCCCCAAGCCCTGGAAGCCAGCCGTGACAACGCCCGCCGGAATGGCGTTGAAGATAACCGCCTGGATTTGTACCTGCCCGGCAACGATCCGGACACCCGAGCCGATATCATGTTGGCCAATATCCTTGCCCAGCCGCTGATCGGCCTGGCACCGAGACTGGCCGAACTGACCAGGCCCGGCGGGGATCTGGTACTGTCCGGCATCCTGTTCAATCAGGCCCGTGACGTGATGGAAGCCTATGAGCCCTGGTTCATCATGGACGAACCGGAACAGAAAGAAGACTGGATACGCCTCACAGGACGGCGCAAGGACGGATGACGACACAGGCGTTTATGTCTAAACTGCCTCCATCGTAGTGATCGACCAGAGATCGAGCTTTCAGGAACGAAGCATGACCCAGAGCAGCCTGCAGACCCAATGCCCCAACTGTGAGACCCGTTTCCGGGTAACAGACGAACAGCTGAGCGTCGCCAGGGGCAAGGTACGCTGCGGGAACTGCATGAAGATTTTCAATGCGGTCGAACACCAGGTGGTCTCTGGCAAAGATAATGGCGGGGCCCGCCCGTCGCCCTCATCATCAGGCTCTGAAACCGGAGCACCCAGGCCCGGCCGGTTCGACGATGAAGAGGAACTGATCTTTGCGGACAACCCCGAGGAAGATGCCACCGAAGGCCGCTATGCCGGCAGCAAACTGACGTTCTCAGATGATGAGCTCAGCGACAGCTTCCGCAATTTCGACGAGCCCGAGGAATCCGGCTTCAGCGACGACGACCTGACGCCGGAAAACCAGAATATCGACGAGAGCTGGGCCGAGGCCATGCTGAACGACGACGAGCCCGCGAAGCCATCGGCTCAGCCAGAATCAGCGAAGCCTCAGCGCCCTGCCCCGGCGCAGCCCGAACCGGAACAGGAATCGCCTCAGACGCCCCCTGCTGCCGAAACACGGCCGGAGCCGCTTCGCCGTGAGGACAGCGAGTCCGATGAAACAACCCTGCCCGCCAAGGAGACCTCTTCAGCGGAGCCGTCCACGGAACCGGATATCACGGACCTCAGCCTGGCGGATGACGATCGCGTGGGCGACCCGATTGTCAGCCGTACCCGCAAGCAAGCGGCGCCAGACACCCTCTACCATGACCTGCGACGGGATCCTGTATCCGTCGGTAACGGCGGAGGCCGGCTCAGAACCGTATTCTGGGCACTGGCGGTGCTGTCCCTGTTGGGCGTACTGATTGCCCAGGTTACCTGGTACCAGTTTGACCGGCTTTCTGCCATCCCCCAGCTCCGACCGTTCTACGAGAAGGGCTGCGAGATTGCCGGATGCGAACTCAAACCCCTGGTGAATGTCGAGGCTATCCAGAGCCGTAAACTGGTGGTGCGTACCGACCCGGAGAACCGGGATCAACTCATTGTCGATGCCGTGATTCTCAACCGCGCCGGCTTTGAGCAGCCGTTCCCGGCGATAGCTCTGACCTTCTCCAACCTCAATGGCGATGTGGTGGCCCAAAGCACCTTTACGCCAGAAGAGTACCTGGCCGGTGAGGCCGCAGAACTTGCCAGCATGCCGGTAGAGACGCCGGTGCGGATCGCCATCCGGATACGCGACCCCGGACGGGATGCCGTCAACTACAACCTGAGCTTTCGTCCCTGGGCGCCTTGATGCGAATCAATAGCCTTCGAGCCGACAGTTGACAGCGCAAAAGTCAACCAGAAAGCGCGAAAAATAATCAATTTTTTAACGCTTTCGCCCCTTCAATCAGCTTGCCCCCGGCGGTATCATTACCGCCCTTCGGAGACCGGAGCGGTCAGAAATTGAACAACCGCTCCAGCCGAATTTTGCTTAACCCGCTGTGACACGGACTCAGATCATGCTGCCAACGGCAAAAATCGGGCCGTACACCCTGCCCAACCCGCTGATTGTTGCACCCATGGCCGGTGTAACCGATCGCCCTTTCCGGCTTTTATGCCGACGAATGGGGGCCGGGCTGGCGGTATCGGAAATGGTCATAGCGGACAGCAAGCTCTGGCATACGCGTAAATCCCGGACTCGCCTGAATCACGAAGGCGAACCGGAACCCAGATCGGTCCAGATCGCCGGCGGCGACCCCGAGATGCTGGCCGATGCAGCCCGGCAAAACGCTGAATTCGGTGCTCAGATCATCGACATCAACATGGGGTGTCCGGCCAAGAAAGTCTGCAACAAGGCCGCCGGTTCGGCCCTGATGAAAGACGAGAAGCTGGTGCGGGAAATTCTGGAAGCCGTGGTGAAGGCGGTGGATGTGCCGGTGACCCTGAAAATGCGAACCGGCTGGGACAGAGACAACCGCAATGCTCCGGTCATCGCCAGGATGGCGGAAGATGCCGGCATTCAGGCTCTGGCCGTACACGGCCGTACCCGCGCAGACAAATACAACGGCGACGCGGAGTACGACACCATCGCAGAGGTCAAGGCCAGCGTTGGCATTCCGGTATTCGCCAACGGCGACATTACCACGCCGGAGAAGGCCCGGCAGGTACTCAGCCATACCGGTGCCGACGGCTTGCTGATTGGCCGGGGTGCCCAGGGCCGGCCCTGGATTTTCCGGGAGATTCTTCATTATCTGGAAACCGGAGAGCACCTGCCACAACCGCCCATGGATGAAGTGGAGCGGATTCTGGCCGGGCACCTGGAAGAACTGCACCGTTTCTACGGCGAATTGATGGGCGTGCGTATCGCCAGAAAACACGTGGGCTGGTATCTGCAGTCCCATGATGACAGCAAACAGTTCCGACAACGCTTCAACGCCATCGATGATGCGCTGGAGCAGAAAGACAGCATCGCACAGTATTTTGCAGGCTTACGAAATGGAGAGGTATTCGCAGCATGACCGCTGAGACTTTGGCAAATCAATCCCTAAGCACCCCGGCCAACGATGATCTGCATCAGTTGCACACGGTAAACCACAGCGGCAACAGCGTCACTCTGCGTGACAGCGTAGAAGTTGCCCTGAAGAACTACTTTGAGCAACTCGATGGCGCGCCGGTTACCGACGTGTACCAACTGGTACTGTCAGAAGTGGAAGCCCCGCTGCTGGAGCAGGTGATGAAATACACCCGCAACAACCAGACCAAGGCCTCCACCATGCTCGGGCTGAATCGCGGCACCCTGCGCAAGAAACTCAAGCAATACGGTCTGCTATAATCAGACCTGACCCCACAAGGGCCTCCCGGATGCGTTCGCGAGGCCCTTGTTATTTGCACCCAGGCTTACAATCCGGCTTATCTGACCAGCGAAGAAAGTGACCCATGGCAAACCAGGCAAACACCCCCGTCCGTCGCGCCCTGATCAGCGTGAGTGATAAAACCGGCATCGTCGATTTCGGCCGTGCCCTCACCGAACGCGGCGTCGAGCTGCTCTCCACCGGCGGAACCTTCCGCCTGCTCAAGGAAAACAACGTACCGGTCACCGAAGTGTCCGATTACACCGGTTTCCCGGAAATGATGGATGGCCGGGTCAAAACCCTGCACCCGAAAATCCACGGCGGCATTCTGGGCCGGCGTGGCACCGACGATGCCGTCATGGCTGAGCACGGAATCAATCCCATCGACATGGTGGTGGTGAACCTGTACCCGTTCGAGGACACCGTGGCCAACCCGGACTGCGACCTGGCCACCGCCATTGAAAACATCGACATCGGCGGCCCCACCATGGTTCGTGCCGCCGCCAAGAACCACAACGATGTTGCCATTGTCGTGAACGCCTCCGACTACAACCGCGTTCTGAAAGAACTGGCGGACAACGACGGCGAGCTGACCTACAGCACCCGCTTCGACCTGGCCGTGAAGGCCTTCGAGCACACCGCCGGCTACGACGGTGCCATTGCCAACTATCTGGGCGGGCGTACCCCGGATAACGACAACGCCGACTTCCCCCGCACCTTCAACGCCCAGTTCTTGAAGGTTCAGGATATGCGCTATGGCGAAAACCCGCATCAGCGCGCTGCCTTCTACGCCGAGCGCCACCCGAAGGAAGCCTGTATCGCCACCGCCAAACAGCTTCAGGGCAAGGAACTGAGCTACAACAACGTCGCCGACACCGATGCGGCGCTGGAATGTGTGAAACCCTTCGCCGACCCGGCCTGTGTCATCGTCAAGCACGCCAACCCCTGTGGCGTGGCCATCGGTACCGACATACTGCAGGCCTATGACCTGGCCTTTGCCACCGACCCGACGTCGGCCTTTGGCGGCATCATCGCCTTCAACCGGGAACTGGATGCGGCAACCGCCAAGGCCATCGTGGATCGCCAGTTCGTGGAAGTAATCATCGCCCCGAGCGTAGCGCCGGAAGCGGTCGAGATTGTTGCCGCCAAGAAGAATGTACGCCTGCTGGCCTGCGGCGAATTCGACGGTGAACGCGCCCAGACCATGGACTACAAGCGCGTCACCGGCGGCCTGCTGGTGCAGGATCGTGACCTGGGAATGGTGGCTATGGAAGACGTGAAAGTGGTCACCGAACGCCAGCCCACCGAACAGGAACTGAACGACCTGCTATTCGCCTGGGAAGTGGCCAAGTACGTTAAATCCAACGCTATTGTCTATGCCAAAGCCGGTCGCACCATCGGCGTCGGCGCCGGCCAGATGAGCCGCGTCTACAGCGCCAAGATTGCAGGCATCAAAGCCGCCGACGAAAACCTGGAAGTGAAGGGTTCCGTCATGGCGTCGGATGCGTTCTTCCCGTTCCGTGACGGCATCGACGCCGCGGCCGAAGCCGGCATTACCGCCGTGATTCAGCCCGGCGGCTCCATGCGCGACCAGGAAGTGATCGATGCCGCCAACGAGCATGGCATCGCCATGGTCTTCACCGGCATGCGCCATTTCCGTCACTGATCAAAGAACTCAGGAGTAACACATGAACATTCTGGTTATTGGCAGTGGCGGACGTGAGCACGCCCTGGCGTGGAAAGCCGCCCAGTCACCGCAAGCAGATAAAGTGTTTGTCGCCCCGGGTAACGCCGGCACCGCCCGGGAACCGAATCTGGAAAACGTCAACCTGGACGTGATGGACCTGGACGGCCTGGCCAACTTCGCCGAGCAGAACAACGTCGGCCTGACCATCGTTGGCCCGGAAGCCCCGCTGGTGGCCGGCGTGGTGGACAAATTTGAAGCCCGCGGCCTGCGCATCTTCGGTCCCAGCGCTGGCGCCGCCCAGCTGGAAGGCTCCAAGGCCTTCACCAAGGACTTCCTGGCCCGCCAGAAGATTCCCACCGCCGACTACGCCAATTTCACCGATGTCGACGAGGCCCTCGCCTACGTGCGTGAAAAAGGCGCACCCATCGTGGTCAAAGCCGACGGCCTGGCCGCCGGTAAAGGTGTAATCGTCGCCACGACGCTGGCAGAAGCCGAAGATGCCATCCGCGACATGCTCGCAGGCAACGCCTTTGGCGATGCCGGCAGCCGCGTGGTGGTGGAAGAGTTTCTGGACGGCGAAGAAGCCTCCTTCATCGTGATGGTCGACGGCAAGAACGTACTGGCCATGGCCACGTCCCAGGACCACAAGCGCGTAGGCGACGGCGACACCGGCCCCAACACCGGTGGCATGGGAGCTTATTCCCCCGCCCCGGTGGTCACTGCCGATGTGCACCAGCGGATCATGGACGAGGTAATCTACCCCACGGTCAACGGCATGGCGGCGGAGGGCCACCCGTACAAGGGTTTCCTGTACGCCGGCCTGATGATCGATACCAGCGGTGCACCCAAGGTCATTGAGTTCAACTGCCGCTTTGGCGATCCGGAAACCCAGCCGATCATGCTGCGCATGAAGTCAGATCTGGTGGAACTGTGTCAGGCCGCCGTGGATGGCAAGCTGGACGCGTGCGATTCCGAGTGGGATGAACGCGCCTCTGTCGGCATTGTACTCGCTGCTGGTGGCTATCCCGCCAGCTACGACAAGGGCGATGTCATCTCCGGCCTGCCGGACGGTGAAACAGAAGGTGAGAAGGTCTTCCACGCCGGCACCAAACTCAACGGCGACGACGTAGTCACTGCCGGGGGCCGCGTGCTCTGCGCTACCGCTCTGGGTAACACCGTCACCGAAGCCCAGCAACGGGCCTATGAGCTGGCAAAGAAAATCAGCTGGAACGGCATGTTCTACCGCAACGACATTGCCTACCGGGCCATTGCCCGGGAGCAGAGCTGAGGCTCCGGCTCGTCGAGTAACAGCGTCAGCCCGGTCATTGACCGGGCTTTTTTATGGGTTAGTGTTGGCATTCAATAATAGTCATAACGAAAAGGAGTTCCCTGTGCGCCGCACTCACCTGAAGCTGTTCCTGCTGCTGACCGTTACCCTGCTGGTCAGCGCCTGCTCCCGCCAGAGCATCTACGAAAACGCCATAGACTGGGAACGCTCAAGCGCCGGCCTGAAGGCCGCACAGGTCACCGTTGGCGATCTGGACGTTGCCTATCTTCGCAGTGAAGAACCGGTCGATGGCGACACTCTGGTTCTGATCCACGGCTTCGGCGCCAACAAGGATAACTGGACCCGTCTGGCCAAAGAGTTCCAGGGTGAGTTCAACATCTATGCCCTCGATCTGCCAGGCCATGGCGACAGCAGTAAACCCCTGGACATCGGCTACCGTTTTGAGGATCAGGTAGATTACGTCCACCAGATACTGAAGGAACTCGGGGTGGAACGCTTCCACATGATGGGCAACTCCATGGGCGGTGCCATCACTGCCCTCTACGCTGCCACCCATCCAGAACAGGTTCACACAGCCGTACTGTTCGACCCTGCCGGTATCTTCGAATATGAAAGTGAGCTGGTGGACCTGGTCATGGATGGCGACAACCCGCTCATCCCGAAACGGGAAGGCGAATTCGACCGCCTGCTGGACTTCGCGCTGGAAAAACGCCCTTTCGTGCCCTGGCCGATCTTTGATGTGATGGAAGAAAAGGCCATCGCCAACCGGGAAGTCAACGAAGTCATTTTCCGGGCCATCCGAGACACCGGCTTCGAGCCGGATTTCCGCAACGCCATCACCAACATCCAGGCGCCGGTTCTGGTGGTCTGGGGCAAACTCGACCGGGTAATTGACTATCGCAATGCCGATGTCTTTGTCGAAGCTATCCCGAACGCGCGCAAGGCCATTCTCGATGATATCGGCCACGCGCCGATGGTGGAGGCGCCGGAGGAATCGGCAGACCTGTTCCGGGACTTTCTTGCCGACCGGCAGCCCTGAAACCATTCGCCACTACAGCTAGGCCCGAAAAAAAGGTAGGCTTCAGAGCTTTGGATTCCGTCGTCAGAAGATTCGCCCATGCCTGAAGCCATCTGGATAAGTTTTGCCTTTGTTATCGGCCTTCTCGTCAAGGGAATCGGTTTGCCTCCGCTGGTTGGCTATCTGGCCGCCGGCTTTGTGCTCAGCGGCCTCAGCGCAACTACCAGCATCACTGCAGAGCCCACCGATGTACTGGCCCACATTGCTCATCTTGGCGTTTTGCTGCTCTTGTTTACGGTCGGCCTGAAGCTGAAGCTACGCTCCATTGTCAGCCCGGAAGTCATCGGCGGCAGTCTGCTCCACTTCGCGATTACCTGTGTGGTGTTTGCCCCCGGCCTCTACCTGCTTTTTGACCTGGACTGGACAACGGCCCTGATGCTGGCGATCGCCCTGTCCTTTTCCAGCACCGTACTGGCCGCCAAGGTACTGGAAAGCAAACGGGAACTCAGAGCCTTCCACGGCCGGGTCGCTATTGGCATATTGATTATGCAGGATCTGATTGCACTGGTGGTGATGAGTCTCGCGGCCGGCAAAACACCCTCAGAATGGGCTGTCATTGTATTCGGCCTTCCGTTGCTCCGGCCGCTGCTTTACAGGCTGCTGGATGCCAGCGGGCACGACGAACTGCTGGTACTGCTCGGGCTTCTGCTGGCCCTGGTGGTTGGTGGCCTTGGGTTTGAGGCCGTGGGTCTGAGCTCGGAATTGGGTGCATTGGTGTTCGGTGCCATGCTGGCCAACCACCCCCGTTCCCAGGAACTGGCCAAGTCCCTTTGGAGCGTGAAAGAAATCTTCCTGGTCGGTTTTTTCCTGCAGATCGGCATTGACGGCCTGCCAGACCAGCAGGCTCTGATCTTTGCGGCAGTAGCAGCCTTGCTCTTGCCACTCAAAGGCATCCTGTTCTACTTCCTGCTGCTGGCTTTCCGCCTGCGGGCTCGCAGTAGCTTCCTCACCTCGCTGTCACTCACAAACTACAGTGAATTCGGGCTCATTGTCGCCAGTGTTGCCCTGCCAGAATGGCTGGTTCCGCTGGCGATATCGGTTTCCCTGTCGTTTGTATTTTCGGCGCCGCTCAACCGGTTTTCCCACAGTATTTACGAGCATGTTGCCCACAAGCTGGTTCGTTTCGAGAGTCAGAAACGTCATCCTGATGAGCAACCTATCTCGCTGGGTACTACACGGGTTCTGGTGATGGGCATGGGGCGAACAGGCACTGCGGCTTACGATTGGCTTGCGCCCCATGAAACGCGAATCATGGGGATCGACTCAGACCCTGCCAAAACCGAGAAACACCAGAAAGATGGACGCAATGTCGTCTTTGCAGACGCCGAAGACACCACCTTTTGGGAAGGTCTGCACATGCCGGAACTCAACTCGGTGGTACTGGCAATGAGTGACATCGAAGGCAAGCTTATCGCCGCGCGGATGCTGCGCAAGCTCGGCTTCGAGGGCTATATCGTGGCGCACACCATGTATGCCGATGAAGCCGTAAAAATTCGCGAAGCCGGCGCCAATGATGCCTACCTCACGATGAGTGAGACCGGCGTGGCCCTGGCAAGTCACCTTATGGACAAATCAGGAATTCAGGCGGCGCAGGTGCGGAACCCGGTGTAAACATCACTGCGAAACGGCAGATACGCCTGCCGGTAGGTGCCACGGATCAGGTTGGATGAGGTGGCACAGCTGCCGCCCTTGGTGACTTTGTGCGTGGCAAACTGCAGGGTCGACATGAACGGGTACATATCCACCTTGAAGCCGTCATAGGGCAGGAACTCGTTGCTGGTCCATTCCCACACCGAACCCACCATCTGCCGGCAGCCAAACAGGCTATCGCCGGCCGGGTAATCCGACACCGGGTTGCGAGCCATGGTCCGGGCATCCATATCCGCCCGCACAGCATCCGGTGACTCATTACCCCACGGAAAACGCCTGAACGGCTCACCGGGTTTATTGCCCAGCGCCGCCACTTCCCATTCATACTCGGTCGGCAACCGCCGCCCGGCCCAGGTACAGAAGGCTTCCGCCTCCCAGTAGCTGACATGGTTAACCGGGGCGTCTGGCTGCAACGGCAGCCAGCGATCAAACACCCGCTCCTGCCACTGTTCGTCATGCCAGCGCCAATACAGCGGATGCCGGGGCAACCGCATCATTGGCTCGTTTACCCCATGGACCAGACTGACGTCCTGCTCGGTTTCCAGCCACTTGCGGCCGCCGAACGACCAGAGTTCGGGACGCCTGTAACCATCATCGTCTACAAACGCCTGGAATTCCCGGTTGCTCACCAGCGTGCGACTGATGGCAAACGCCGGCAGCTCGACCTCAAAATGGGGCTTCTCGGCATCAAAGGCAAAGTCTTCGGTCGCGTACTGTTGCGACTCACCGGGCATGCCAATAACCCAGCGACCGGCCGGGATCTGAGCATCACCGCTGATCGACTCGCCCGGAGCAGGCCGATCACCTTTGTAATCCAAAGGCGCCGGGTAGCCGACTGTCTGCCGACACCAGATGAGCGACTCGATGTGCATGTTCTGGTGGTAGATGGCGTAGCGGTACAGGTACAGCTCCCGGTCGGTGAGCCCCCGGGACTGAATCCGCTCCGCGACCCGGTCGTAGATGGTATTGAAATACTGAAGCGTGGCCTCCCGGCCGGGAAACAGATCACGGCGCCAGCGATCCTTGTGATCGACATGGAATGAATCCCAAAGGTCATCCATGGAGGGATCGTAGCTCGGTGTTCCGTCCAACAGGTTGAAGACAAAGACCTCGTAGAAAAACGCTGAGTGGCCCATTTCCCAGAGTGGCGGATTCACACCCGGATGATACGGGACCTCGAGTTTGTCTTCCGGTAACGACACAATCAGGCTCTCGGTGCGGACGCGAGCCTGTTCCAGTTCATCCAGAAGCTCTTTTTTGTTCATGGTTAGACCTTATCTCTCTCAGCCTGAAACCTCGGTGCAGGAGCAAGTTCCGAGAGGCTTTCCAAAAAGCGCTCCTGCCGGCACATCCATGTGTCGCTTATGTTCCGCCATCCATGGCTCCACAAATTTTTGGAAAGCCTCTCGGAACTTGCTCTTCATACGCCTTAGATAGACGAGAGTATCAGACAAAAAACCGCCGCCGGTAGTCACCGACGACGGTTATCTCTTTATAACGACGATAGCCTGCTCCGATTCAGCTCACTCGCAAGTGGCAAGCAGGGCGCAAAAACTGCGATCAGGCGGCTTTGCGTTTGCGCCGCCAGTCCGCCAGGTCTTCGATCAGCTTGTAGAACAAGGGCACGAAGAACAGGGCCAGGGTACTGGCCACCAGCATGCCGCCAACCACCACGGTACCGATTTCCTGCCGGCTCACAGCACCCGCGCCGGTACTGAATGCCAGCGGCAAAGAACCCACGATGAACGTCAGCGCGGTCATCATGATCGCCCGGAAGCGCTGGCGGGCTGCGGTGCTGGCGGCCTCGAACGAACTCATGCCCGTTTGCCGGTTCTGGGCGGCGAACTCAACGATCAGAATCGCGTTTTTGGCCGCCAGGCCAATCAGCACCAGCAACCCTACCTGGAAGTAGATGTCGTTGGGGAAGCCACGCAACAGCGAGGCCAGTGCCGCCCCGAATACCCCGAAGGGCACCGCGGTAGCCACTGCCACCGGCAGACCCCAGCGCTCGTATTGGGCGGCGAGGATCAGAAACACCAGCAGCAGCCCCATGCCAAAGGCGAGGGTGCCGGAGTCCGCAGAGTCCTGCAGCTGATAGGCTTCACCGGTCCAACCCAGCAACGTGTTTCGGTCAAACTGCTGATTGGCAACTTCCTGCAGCGCGGTCAGGGCTTCGCCCGTGGTGTGGCCCGGCGTCGGGTCCGCAAGCAGTTTGGCCGCGGGGTAGACGTTAAAGCGGTTCAGGATGTCCGGTCCGCTCACCCGCTCCAGCTCCACGAGTGAGCTCAGGGGAATCATCTCCCCATAGGAGGAACGCACAAACACCTTGCGCAGGTCATCCGGGTGGCTTCGGAATTCGCCTTCAGACTGCAGTGTCACCTGCCAGTTTCGCCCCTGCAGGGTAAAGTCGTTTACATACAGGCCGCCAAACGTGCTCTGCATGGTGGTGAAAATCTGATCCACCGGCACACCTGCCGCCTGGGCCTTTTCCCGGTCAACAATCGCCTGATAGCGGGGAATACCGGTATCCAGGGTCACCCGGACGTTGGTCAGTTCCGGGCGCTGGTTGGCAGCCTGGGTAAACCGGTCCGCCATCGCCTTGATCTCGGCTGGTGTGCGGCCACCACGGGCCTGGATGTAACCTTCCACACCGCCGGTGGTCGACAGCCCCTGGATCGGTGGCGGGGTAAAGGCAATGACAAAGGCTTCGGGCATACCAAACCCGATACCCATAATCTTGTTGGCAATGTCGGCCGCGCCCTGGCCTTCGCCTTCTCGCTCAGCCCAGTCCTCCAGCGTTACGAACGCGACACCGCTGTTGGTGCGCAAGGCACTGGAAATAATGTCAAAACCGGCAAAGGCGACAACGTCTTTCACCTCAGGCAGCTGCAGCATGTTCTGCGCCAGCTCGTCCCGGGTGGCTTCGGTGCGGCTGAGGGAAGAGGTGGCCGGTAATGAATAAGCCGTCAGCACAAAGCCCTGGTCCTCCTGGGGGACCAGCCCGGACGGCATCTTGTTGAGCAGGAAAACGGTGCCACCGATCATGGCTGCGAACAGCAGTACGCCGATCACGGCGTGGCGCAGTAGCCAGTCCACAACCGCCGAAAAACCGTTGGTGACCTTGTCGAAACCGGCATCGAACCAGCGGAATACGGTGAGCTGTTTGCCTTCATGGCCGAGCAACAGGGCGCACATGGCAGGCGTCAGCGTCAGGGCGACGACACCGGAGATCACCACAGATACGGCAATGGTGATAGCAAACTGCCGATAGAGTTCACCACTGAGCCCACCCAGGAACGCAACCGGTGCAAACACCGCCACCAGCACCAGCGTGGACGCCACCACGGCCCCGGATACCTGGCTAACCGTCGTCACGGCGGCATTGTAAGGCGACATGCCCTCTTCCTTGATCAGCCGTTCTGCGTTTTCCATGATGATGATGGCGTTATCCACCACCACACCGATGGCCAGTATCAAGCCAAACAGGGTCAGCAGGTTGACCGAGAACCCCATGGCCTGCATGCCGGCAAAGGTGCCCACCAGGGACACCGGAATGGCGATCAACGGAATCAGCGTGGCGTTGAAATGCTGCAGGAACAGGAAGGTCACCACAACCACCAGCAGCACCGCCACGATGAAGGTGGAGATCACCTCCTGAATGGAGATATCAATGAAGCGGGTGGTGTCGTAGGGTACATTGTATTCGAGGCCTTCCGGGAAACGGTCGGCAATTTCCTTCATGGCTTCGTTCACCGCTTCCGCAGCATCCAGTGCATTGGCGCCCGGCTGCAGATACACACCCATCGGCACAGTGGCTCCGCCGTTATAGATGGCGGCGAAATCATAGTTCTGGGCGCCCAGCTCTATCCGTGCCACATCTTTCAGGCGCAACGACGCGCCCTGATCATCACTGCGAAGAATCACTTCGCCAAATTCTTCCGGGCTGGTGAGCCGGCCCGGAGCGGACACGCTGAAGGTGAACGCCTGGCCTTCCGGCGCCGGCTCTGCCCCTATCCGGCCAGCGGCAAACTGGGCATTCTGGGCCCGCAGGGCGCCAGCCACATCCGCCGGTGTCAGCTCAAACTGCGCCAGTTTGTCCGGGCGCAGCCAGATACGCATGGAGTAATCCTGGGCGCCAAACAGCGAGGCGTCCCCGATGCCGGGCAGGCGTACCAGCTCATCCAGCACGTTCAGCAGCGCGTAGTTGGAAATCTCCACCACGTCCATGGAGTTGTCCGGTGAGGACAGGGTAATCACCTGCAGGATTGAGGTGGAACGGGATTCCACCTTCAGACCCTGGTCCCGGACGGTCTGGGGCAACCGGGCCAAAGCCTGCTGCACACGGTTGTTGACGTTGATCGTAGCCTGGTCCGGATCGGTGCCGATTTCAAACGACACCGTCACTCGAAAGCTGCCGGAGTCGGTCGCACTGGACTCCATGTAGATCATGTCGTCCACGCCGTTGATTTCCTGCTCAAGCGGTGCCACCACCGAATCGGAAATCACATCGGCACTGGCTCCCGGGAAGCGGCCGTCCACCACCACCTGAGGCGGCACCACGTTGGGGTACTGTTCTACCGGCAAACCCAGCAGGGCCAGCGCACCACCGAGGGTAATGATGATCGAGATAACCGAGGCGAAAATCGGCCGGTCGATGAATGTTCTCAGCATCAGTTGTCCTCCTCCGGGCTATCCGGATTGGTGACGTTAACGGCGGCGCCATCACGGAGGTTCACTAGGCCACTGACAATATAACGATCACCCTCATCCAGGCCGCTCAGGAGGATCTGCCGGCCATCACTCACCGGCCCAAGCTCCACCTCCCGGACCCGGGCTTTGCTGTCGTCATCAACCACATAGACCACAGGGCCATTCTGCCCCTGGGTTACCGCCCTCTCAGGCACCGTTATCACATCGTCAAAACTCTGCAGTTCCACCCGCACCCGGACAAACTGTCCCGGTACAATCACTTGCTCCGGATTCGGGAACACAGCTCGGGCGGACACCGTGCCGGTGCGGGGGTCGAGGGTTGAAGCGGTAAAGTCGATGCGTCCATCCAGGTCGTATTCGCTGCCGTCCGCCAGAACCAGGCGCGCCGAGACATTCTGTTCCTGATCTGTTCTTACCATGCCCTCACGGGCAGCACGGCGAATGTTGGCGTCGTTTTCCGGCAGCGCAAAGCGAACGTGAACGGGATCGAGCTGAACAATAGTGGTCAGCAGGGTGCCGGTATCGATCAGGCTACCCTCCGGAAAATCCTCCAGACTGGTCACGCCGCTGATTGGCGCCGTGACATCGGTGTAGCCGAGATCCAGTTCAGCCTGGGCCACGCCGGCATTGGCCACCGCCAGGTTGGCCCGGGCCAGTTCCAGTGCAGACTGGGCTGAATCCCGATCCCGTTCACTGACGGCGTTACGCTCAAACAAGGAGGAAATACGGTTCCATTCCCGCTCCGCTTGCTGAACATCCGCTTCGGCAACCTGGCGCTGGGCCCGGGCTCGCTGCAGTGCCGCCGCTGCGGGCTTGCGATCTATGCGGAACAAGGCATCACCTTCCCGCACCATCTGGCCTTCTTCGTATAGCCGCTGTTCCAGAATGCCGCTGATGCGAGCCCGGACTTCCACCTCCCGGGCACCCCGGGCACGGCCGGCGTAATCCTGCTTCACCGTGACATCGGCCAGCGTCGCCTGTTGCACCACAACCGCCGCCGGAGGCATGCCGCCCGCGCCGGCCTGCTGGCCCTCACCATCCTGACCACTGCACCCCGTTAGCATCAGCAGTGTCGACAAACCAGCAAAAAGCAGCCCCTTGCGGGCGTTAGGGCGATGAGACATTTCAACGGGCATGGCGCGCTCTCCTGAACACCGAAACAGATCGTGTCATCAATTATGTAAATGTGTCCGGGCCAGCCAGCCCGGAGTGGCAATCGGTAAGATCAGGCAAGATACATTCATCCGTGTATGTATGTAAACTGTCTTCAGGTATACTTACGTAGTTCCCGCAAGCGGTTCATACCCTGACGGGCCGGGACAAAGCCGGCGCAACACACCACCGGAAGACTTCATCATGGCGAGAAAGACAAAAGCCGAGGCGGAAGCCACCCGCGAATCCCTGCTCGATGCCGCCGAGAGCATGTTCATGGAGAAAGGCGTTGCCCGGGCATCGCTGGAAGAAATTGCCCGTACCGCCGGTGTAACCCGGGGCGCGGTCTACTGGCACTTCCGCAACAAGCAGGACATCCTGGATGCCATGCTGGAGCGGGTTCGCGCGCCGCTCGGCGAAATGCTCGATGAAGCGGCCATCAGCCAGGACAGCCTGACCAACCTGAAGCATCTCTGCGTTATCGCTCTCAGCAAGCTGGCCGAAGACGAACAGTACTTCCGGGTGTACTACATCCTCTTCCACCGCAACGAATCTGATCAGGCGCTGAACAAACACCGGGAGCTCGCGGAAGAGGGAATTGCCTTTGTGACCGACATTTTCCGCAGTCCTGAAAACGCGAAAAAACTGCGTCCGGGCCTGAGCCCGGAACTGGCGGGCTATCTGGTGCATACCCAGATGCTGGGACTGTTTTTCGACTGGCTGGCCAAACCTGAGCGCCTTCCGCTGGCCGAGGTTGCACCGATACTGGTGGAAACCGTTTTCAGTGGTCTGCTGGGTGAGCCGGAAGCCTGAGCTCCAGTCAGCCCCATACCCAGAGAATAACCGGCACCGCCGTGGCGGTGACCACCACAGACAGTGGCAACCCCAGGCGCCAATAATCGCCGAACCGGTAACCCGCGGGTTCCATGACCAGAGCATTGGATTGATGCCCTATCGGGGTCAGAAACGCGCAGGATGCGCCAATGGCGACGGCCATCAGCGTTGCGTCCGACGACAGCCCCAACTGACCAGCAACACCCAGGGCAATGGGTGCGACCAGAATGGCCGCCGCGGCATTGTTCACCACATTGGATAACAACATGGTGCCAATCAGAATAATCGACAGCACCAGCCAGGGCGCCTGTCCCTCACCGATGGCCAGAATCTGACGGGCGATAAGATCGGCGCCGCCGGTGGTCTCCAGGGCCTGCCCCACCGGAATCATCGCCGCCAGCAATACCACCACCGACCAGTCGATGGCCTTGTAGGCATCACTGGCTTCCAGCAGTCCGGCCAGCACCATGGCGACCGCACACGCCACCAGCGCAACGGGAGGCGTCACCCAGCCGGCGACAATAACGAGGATGGCAACGGCAAACAGCCCACCGGCCAGTCCGAGGCGTTTCTCCCGGCCAAACGCCAGCCCCCGTTCAGCCAGCGGCAGACAGCCCAGCGTCCTCAGATTAGCCGGGAGCGTATCCTCGAAGCCCTGCACCAGCAGGATATCACCGGAACGAAAACGGATATCCGCCAGCCGCTGTTTGAGACGGTGGCCCTGCCGGGCGACGGCCACGACGTTGACACTGTAGCGCTCCCGAAGATTCAGACGGTTTGCGGTACGGCCGACCAGTTGTGAACCGGGCGTCACAACCGCCTCGATCAAGCGGGCATCGCCGGCAACCAGCTCATCCTCCGCCTGTTGCCGACGCCCTTTGCCTTCGGTGCCATCCTTCTCTACTTCCTGGTTCGGCGCGCCCGAAGCCAACGTCAGACCGGTGATCTCCAGAAACTCGCCCAGACTCTCAGTATCGGCTTCCACCAGCAGGACATCATTTTCACGCAGAATGGTAAAGGTTGAGGGTGCCGGCGTTGTTTTGTCATCGCGGATCAACGACAAGACCACCAGATTGTTCTGGCTGTCTCCGGCCGTCAGCAGGTTGTGCAGGGTGCTACCGGCATAGTCAGAACCTTCGGTCAGTTTCAGCTCCGTCAGGTAATCACCCACGCTGAACAGTTTCTCGCCGGCGGCCGGGTCCTCCCGTTTCGGTGTCAGGCGCCAGCCGATCAATCCGATAAAGACGATACCCGCCAGGGTAATTGCCAGCCCCACGGGCGCAAAGTCAAATAGCCCGAAGGTGCCCGCCTCTCGATAGCTGGCGATGATGATGTTAGGCGGGGTACCGATCAGCGTAATGGTGCCGCCCAGTAGCGACCCGAACGCCAGAGGCATGAGCAACAGTGAAGGCGACCGCCCGGCTTCCCGGGACATCCAGATGGCGACCGGCATCAGAAGCGCCAGTGCCCCCACATTGTTGATAAATGCCGAACACACGGCCACCACGAGGGTCAGGGTCAGCACCTGAAGCACGGCATTGTTCCCTGCCCGGGCCAGCAGCCGCGCCACCTCGTCTACCACACCACCGTTAACCAGCCCCTGGCTGATAACCAGCACCGCCGCCACCGTAATCACGGCCGGGTGCCCGAAACCGGCGAATACACTGTCAACCGGCACCAGTCCCGCAATGGCAACCGCCAGCAGCGCCAGCATGGCGACAACATCAAACCGCAACCGGTTCCAGATAAACGCTGCCAGGGTGACAAGCAGAACGG
>Ga0207830_100094_pt1 | contig 65128 bp, 56 predicted proteins | sample TtanPargueraPR_6_FD_187740 | JGI IMG/M metagenome (GOLD analysis project Ga0207830, IMG submission 187740) | Aerobic enrichment media microbial communities from Bioluminiscent Bay, La Parguera, Puerto Rico - Tt and E2 (3) (SPAdes) | ecosystem: Environmental > Aquatic > Marine > Unclassified ...
CCCCCGCCGGGCCACTGAGCGCATTATCCGGTACGGCTTTGAACAGGCTCGTAAACGGGCCGGCGAACGTATTCAGCAAGGCCGCACCCGCAGTTTCCGGACACTGGATGGCAAGACCTGCGAAAGCCAGGTATGCCTGATCACCAAGCGCAATGCCCTGCGCTACTGGGGTGACATGTATACCGAAGTGTTTGAGGAAATCAGCCGGGAATTCCCGGATGTAGCCACCCATCACGAACTGGTGGATGCCGCCTGCATGAAATTTGTCTCCAGCCCCTGGGCCTTTGACGTAGTCGTAGCCAGCAACCTCCAGGGCGATATTCTGACCGATCTGGCCGCCGTGATCTCGGGGGGCATGGGGGTAGCTCCGTCCTGCAACCTCAACCCGACCGACCCGGACATGCCCTCCATGTTTGAACCGACCCACGGTAGCGCGCCGGATATCGCCGGCCAGGGCATCGCTGATCCAACCGCCATGCTGTTTACCACCGCCCGCATGCTGGACTGGCTAGGCCGAAAAGACCCGTTGCTGGCCCAGGCCGGGCAGGAACTGTTTGATGCGGTGGCCGCGGATCTCGCAGAGAAAGGCTCTGAACAACGCAGCACCCGGGAAATCGGGGATGCTATTTGTAAACGCCTTGGGGCCTGACTAGGCTGCAAAAGAGGTATTCCATTCACTTCGGGAGGTGTCCATGACCGACCACAAAGGCAAACTGTCCCCCCTGCTCAAGCAGGCTACCGGCATCACCGCGGCCAAAGGCGAAGGTGCCTATATCATTGACCCTGAAGGTCGCCGTTACCTGGACTTTACATCCGGCATTGGTGTCACCAGTACCGGGCACTGTCACCCGAAAGTGGTGGAAGCCGCCCAGAAACAGGTAGCCACCATGATCCATGCCCAGGCCACCACAGTCATGAACCCGAGACTACCTGAACTGGCAGAAAAACTCGGAGCAGTGACCCCGGATCCGCTGAATGCCTTTTTCTTTTCCAATGCAGGCACCGAAGTTGCCGAAGGTGCCATCCGCCTGGTGCGCCAGGCCTCCGGTCGCCCCAATGTGATCGTATTCCATGGCGGCTTTCATGGTCGCACCATGGGCTCACTGTCCATGACCACCTCCAGCGTGGGCCTGCGAGCGGGTGTCAGCCCGATGATGGGGGGCGTGGTCGTCGCGCCATTCCCCCACGCCTTCCATTACGGCTGGAGCCTGGATGAGGCCACGGACTTCTGCCTGAGAGAGTTGGATCGCATCTTCGTGACCTATTCCGCCCCCAAGGAAACCGCGGCCATGCTGATTGAGCCGGTCCAGGGCGAGGGTGGCTATGTGCCGGCCAACGCTCGTTTTATGCAGGGGTTGCGGGAGCGCTGCGACAAGCACGGCATCATGCTGGTGTTTGACGAAGTACAGGCCGGGTTCGGCCGCAGCGGCAAGTTCTGGGCCCACGAACACTTCGGGGTAACACCCGACGCCATCATGATCGCCAAAGGCCTGGCCAGCGGCTTCCCCATTTCTGCTCTGGCGGCTTCAGAAGAAACCATGGCCAAGGGCTGGCCGGGTTCTCAGGGCGGCACCTATGGCGGCAACGCTGTAGCGGCGGCTGCCGCCATAGCAACCATCGACGTGATTCAGGAAGAGGGCCTTGTGCAGAACGCCGATGCGATGGGCAAACGCCTGTGGGACAACCTGCACAGTTTGAAAAAAGACTACCCGGAAATGGCAGATGTTCGGGGCAAAGGCCTGATGGTTGGCGTGGAGATGCGCCGCGGAGACTGCCCGGACGGAGAACGCGCCGGCAAGATCCTGAAAGAATGTGAAAAGCGGGGGCTGCTGATGCTGCGGTGTGGCCCATACCAGGAAATAGTGCGCTGGCTGCCGCCGCTGATCGTCAACCAGCAACAGATTGACGAAGCCACCGGCATCTTCGAAGAGGCACTGAAAGCCACGGCCTGAGCCATAGGCAGGTACCAGCAAACAGAAAGGCCGGGCGGAACGTCATCCACCCGGCCTTTTTTGCTTCCACTCACCGTAAGGCAGGATCTGGCCTTACTGATCCGCCATCACAAACTCCAGTCGTCCTGGGGCTACCCGAACATCCATCGGTACCATCCCGAACATGCGCTGGGCGAAATCGGTTTCATCCAGACGATACACCGGCATGGTTTCCAGCATCTGAGCCACCGCCCGCATGACATTGTCGGTGATGGGTGCCAGATCCCCTTTGAAGAAGGGCGAGTCAATCGAGCTCTCCAGCAACTGCAAGCGTCGGATATACACTGCTTTCTCCTGGCTGTCGTATACCGGCGCACCCTCCACTTTCAAAGCGAGGTCCACGGGTAACTTGGCCATCAACGCATTCAGGGCTACCTGTCCACGCAGGTCGATCACCGCTACGTCCCGACCATCAGGCCCAAGGGTAATATCAGCGTCATCCAGGCTGAGACTGAGAGGCGACCCACTCTGCAGCTGTTTTCGATCAAACTCCGCCACCACATCCTTCAGGTGACCCTCAATCTCACCCTCGGAGATGGCGTAGGGCGAAAGGCTTGCGCAGCCGCTAGCCGTCAGCACAACGAACAGAGACAGCAGCCAGGCTTTGGCGTGATTCAACATGATTGGATTCCCTGCAAATTGATCGGCTTTTATCCTGCGTCAGAGCGCCCTGCACCGCAACTGACTGGCATTAACGATTGGTCATGCGCTTACTCATTCTCTGGGCGGGCATCCACGCTGACGACTCGCCCCTCTTCTAACTGGACAGTCAGAACAATGGGCTGGCAGCACACCTGACAGTCCTCGACATATTCCTGCTCAGGCACGGTCGGGTCGACGCTGACATCCAGCGTCTCCCAACAGTAGGGGCATTGAATCAGGACGGATTCCAGAGCCGACATGCCAGGCCTCAGAACTGCTGCTTGGCCATCCAGGGGATGATCCGGTCGAAGGCCTCTTCCATACGCTCGCAGGTAGTGGAGAAACTGAACCGCAAGGCGTTGGTGCAGTGCTCACCAAAGGCGTCCCCCGGCACCACGCAGACACCGGTTTCCTTGAGCATGCGCAAGGCCAGATCCGAACCATCCACGTGGGGCGGCAAGTCCGGGAAGGCGAAAAAGGCACCACCGGGCTTGTAGCCGGTCAGGTAAGGGGTTTGATCAATCAACTCGACAACCTTGTCCCGACGCTCCCGGTAGATATCCACCATGTCCTGAACGCATTGCTGGTCGGCCGTCAGCGCCGCCACGCCGGCAAACTGGGATGGGGTATTGGCCACTGAGGTGGTGAACATATGGTACCGGCGCAGGGATTTGATCGCCGCCTGGCTGGAAATGACCCAGCCCACGCGCAGGCCGGCCATACTGTAGGTTTTGGAGAAACTGCTGATGCACATGATGTTGTCCAGGTCCATGGAGCAATTGAGGACACTGGCAAAATCATCGTCATCAAAAATCAGGTGGTCATACACTTCATCGGCGTATACCTGGATACCACGATAGGCGCACTCTTCCAGAATGGTCTCCACGGTACTGCGGGGATACACCGCCCCGGTGGGGTTGTTCGGGTTGTTCAGGATCAGCGCAAAGGTGCGGGAGCCCATGGCCCGAATCACATCGTCCGGATCCAGCTGGTGGTTGTTCTCGGCCCGCGTGGGAACAAACTTCACCTCACCCCCGGTCATCCGGATCAAAGGTGCATACAACAGAAACGATGGGTCGGTCACGATGAACTGCCGCCCGGGCGCCGAGGTGGCCGAAATGGCCAGGTACATGGCTTCAGTCGCGCCGCTCGTTACCAGGATGTTGTCACGGGTGAGCTTGCGGTTGTAGCGCTTGCCATAGTAATCCCGTAGTGCAACCAGCAACTCCGGCAGGCCGGCATCCATGGTGTAACCGGTCTGGCCGGCATTGAGCGCATCAATGTAGGCGTCGATAACATGCTTAGGCGTGGGCAGATCTGGCTGGCCGATCGACAGGTGAATCACATCCTTCATGGTAGATGCCATATTCACCAGGCGACGAATCCCCGAAACAGGAATGGCCTGCATGGCAGGGTTCCAACTGGCCTTGGTCTTCCGGTACTTCACTTTACGCGGCTTGGTCTGGCCGGTGTCCTTGTTCGCGGATTCCGCCATAAGCACCTCCTGGGGGACAGGGTAAACAAAAGAGTACCTTTGCAGGTTAGTCAGGAAAGAGGGGGGGTACAAGCAAGCGGGACTAAAGGATAACCGAACCTCCGAAAAACCGGTTCCGGCCGCCTCAGGTTGACCAGCCCACAGCCGCCTACCAGACTAGTAAGACAGTCGTTATTGAGTGCACCATTACCGGAGGTTACATGACAGATTCACGCAAACCGGTCGTTACCGTTCTGACAGCACCGGGAGAGCCGGCACCGCCGGGTATAGAGGCGGTCAAGGCCCGGGCTGAAGTGCGCTTCGCCTGCGACGAACCCACCCTGCGTGAAAGCCTGCCAGGCACCGATGTCATGATGGTCACGGACTTCCGTACCGAAGCCCTTGAAGCAGCGTGGCACTGTGCTGACAAGCTGCAATGGATTCACGCCACCAGCGCGGGGGTGGATGCGCTGATGTTTCCCGCCCTGATCAAGAGCGATGTGGTGGTCACCAACGCCCGTGGCATTTTCGACCGCACCATCGCCGAATACGTGCTGTGTACCATTCTGATGTTCGCCAAGGATTTCCCCCGCTCCATCCGGCTGCAGATGAATCAGGAGTGGAAACACCGGGATACCGAACGGGCCGAGGGCAAACAGGTACTGGTGGTTGGCGCTGGCTCCATCGGCCGGCAGATTGGCCGGCTGGTAAATGCCATCGGCCTGCACGCCCACGGTATCGCCCGTACCCCGAGACATGATGACCCGGATTTCGTGGCGGTGCATGGCAACGATGAGCTCTATGAGCAGCTCTCACATGCAGACTTCGTGGTGATTGCGGCGCCGTTGACGCCACAAACCGAAGGCCTGTTTGATGCCAAAGCCTTTGCCGCCATGAAAAAGACCGCACGCCTGATCAACATCGGCCGCGGCCCGATCGTCAATACCGAAGCTCTGCTCAAGGCACTCGACGATGGCGAGATTGCCGGCGCCGGACTGGATGTTTTTGAGGAGGAGCCCCTGCCCTCGGATCACCCGCTCTGGCAGCGGGAAAACGTGATCATGACCGCCCATATGGCCGGTGATTTTATCGGCTGGAAGCGGGCGCTCACGGATCAGTTCCTGGAGAACTTTGATCGGTGGCACAAGCAGGGCGAGCTGTTTAACCTGGTGAACAAGGAGCTTGGCTACGCCGGGAGTTAATTCAGATTAGCTGCTGAGTACTCGGATTGTAACGGCAGCAAATCAAACACCCGGCCCTCATCATTGGGATCCACCAACTCCGTCGGGGATTTGTACACCCGCGGAGTGGTGTACAGCATCCTGAGCGCCGTGCCGTGAGGCATGGCCATATAACGCTCCGGCTCGTTTTCCTCCAGCCACTTGCGAACCCTCGGCGCCATGTTGTGGGCCATTTTCGGAAAAAAGTGGTGTTCGATGTGGTGGCTAAAGCGGAAATGCAGTCGGTCCAGCACCGGATGGCTGCGCAGGCTCATAGAATTATCCAGCGGGTTATTGGTGGCTGTCTGCGGGCGCAGGAAGTGATTGGTGAGGATATAGCCCTGCCCCAGCGCGTTGGCCACCATGAACGGAATCAGCACCGTAAACAGCGCGAGCGAGCCAGAAACCACAGCCAGCGCCAGCCAGCCCCCCAGGCACAGAAACACCTGCGCGATGGCCTTTCGGCGTTCAAACCCCTTGAACTGCTTGCGGCGTTTCGCCTGAATCCAAAGCACCAGCTGGGCGTGGAACGTGAACGAATAAGTCAGGAACAGATAGCTGTACCAGGCACCGGAACCCGGAGCCAGCTTGTGAAACTTTTTCTGGCCCGGGTTGGTCTTGTAACGACGAAGCGTGCCGAAGCTGTCCGGGTCCGTATCGCCGGTATTGGTGTTACCGTGATGAACCACGTTATGCCACTTGCGCCAGAACTCCGGCGGCACCAACAACGGCCCAAACCCCAGCCAGCCAAACACATTCTGCCAGCGCCGGCTCATGCCCAGAGCACCATGCAGCACCTCATGGGCTAGCAGTGCCTGGCAACCTATGGTATGCCCCACCAGCAACGCCAGCCCCAGATTGGCGTACCACGGCAAACCCGCCATCAGGATAACGGCCAGCCCACCCCAGATAATGGCCTGCAGAGGCAGAAACCAGGTCACCCGCCAGGTCTGCGGCTTGAACGTGTCAGCGGGAAGTTCCTTTTTCATGCGATCCCGGAGTTCCCGCTCGTCCGGCTTTCCGAAGACAGCACTCACACTTGTTTCGGGTTTCACTGCTGCGTTCATCTTTTACCTGTCACCATTTGCTGTTGAACACACCACCATGCACCAAACTTTCAGCGCACACTTGTTAGCCAAAAACTACAACAGAAAATCCAATAAAACAATGGCCAAAGAACGAGAAAGGGAACCCGCCCATAAAATGGGTAACAAGCGTATCCCGATAAGCAATCACCAAAGCATGATAACGCAGGTGGGGAGGCTTTCCCTGGGATGTCTTTGGCCATGGATGGCCAAAGAGAAGCGCACAGGGAAGTGCTTGTAGCGGTCCCAGGGAAAGCCTCCCCACCTGCGGCACAGCACCAGCCCCGAGAGCTACAGAACACAAGCAAGCCGAAAACAAAAACGGGAGCCCAAAGGCTCCCGTTTTGAAACAAACTGAAAAGCTAAAACCTCAACTCCCCGAAAGCGACTGTTCCGAAGGATCCAGCTCCATCTGCTGAATGGCAATCACCGCCTGGGTCCGGTTACGAACCCCAAGCTTGCGGAACACCGCCGTGATGTGAGCTTTGATCGTCGCCTCCGAAACATCCAGATCGTAAGCGATCTGCTTGTTCAGAAGCCCCTCGGCCAGCATCCCCAACACCCGGAACTGCTGCGGTGTCAGCGACGCCAGACGCTCAGAGAAATCCGTGGTCTCAGCCTGCATCCGCTCAATCTTGTCGGCGACACCCTCCGGCAGCCAGACATCCCCCTCCAGCACCGCCTGTATCGCCTCGGTAATGGTCGGCAAAGGTGCCGATTTGGGAATAAAGCCGGAAGCACCGTAATCAATCGAACGGCGCATCACCTGCAGATCCTCTGAACCGGACACAACCACCACAGGCAAACCCGGGTACTGGCCTCGCATGAACACCAGACCCGAAAAGCCATGGGCACCCGGCATGTTCAGATCCAGCAGGATCAGGTCCGCGTCCGGGTGCGACTCTACCGCCGCCTGCAGCGCCTTGATGCTGTCGACCTCCACCGTCTCGGCATCCGGCACCGCCTGATTAACCGCCTGTTTCAGTGCTGCCCGAAACAGCGGGTGATCATCAGCGACGATAATTGTTTGTGTCATTCAACAGATTCCTCACAGGTTGGTGCCAGCAGCGAGGCGTTACTTGAACGCCCGACTGCTGATCAGCTCATCCACTACGCCCGGATCAGCCAGAGTGGATGTATCTCCAAGCTGATCGTGCTCATTAGCGGCAATTTTACGCAAAATCCTGCGCATAATCTTGCCAGACCGGGTCTTGGGCAGTCCAGGTGCCCACTGAATCACATCCGGCGAGGCAATCGGGCCAATTTCCTTACGCACCCACTGTACCAGCTCCTTCTTGAGCTCGTCGCTGGGCTCCTCGCCCTGCACCAGGGTTACGTACACGTAGATGCCCTGCCCCTTGATGTCATGCGGGTAACCCACCACGGCAGCTTCAGCCACCTTGTCGTGGGCAACCAGCGCACTCTCAACTTCCGCAGTGCCCAGTCGATGGCCAGAGACGTTCAGAACGTCATCCACCCGACCGGTAATCCAGTAGTAACCGTCCTCGTCCCGACGGGCACCGTCACCGGTGAAGTACATACCCTTGTAGGTGCTGAAGTAAGTCTGAACGAAACGCTCGTGATCACCGTAGATGGTGCGCATCTGGCCCGGCCAGCTGTCGAGAATCACCAGGTTGCCTTCGGTCTTGCCTTCCAGGATGTTGCCTTCGTTATCAACCAATGCCGGCTGAACGCCGAAGAACGGCAGCGTCGCGGAACCCGGCTTCAGGTCCACCGCGCCAGGCAGCGGAGAAATCAGGATGCCGCCGGTTTCAGTTTGCCACCAGGTATCTACGATCGGGCACTTGCTGTTACCGATTACGCGGTGATACCACTCCCAGGCTTCCGGGTTGATTGGCTCACCCACAGATCCCAGCAGTTTCAGGCTGCTACGGGTGGTGCCGTCCATGCAGGACTCACCCTGCGCCATCAATGCGCGGATAGCGGTCGGTGCAGTATACAGGATGTTGACCTTGTGCTTGTCGACCACCTGCCCCATGCGGGAACTGTCCGGATAGTTGGGCACACCCTCGAACAGCAGAGTGATGGCACCGTTTGCCAGCGGGCCATAGAGAATGTAGCTGTGGCCGGTCACCCAACCAAAGTCAGCGGTACACCAGTAAACATCACCATCGTGATAGTCAAACACGTACTGGTGGGTCATGGAGGCATAGACCATGTAGCCACCGGTGGTGTGCAGAACGCCTTTTGGCGCGCCGGTAGAGCCCGAGGTGTACAGCATGAACAGCGGGTCTTCCGCATTCATTGGCTCTGGCTGACACTCGGCCGAGGCGTTCTTCATCAGGTCTTCGTAACGCAGGTCGCGGCCTTCGGTCCAGGGCACCTGATCGTTACCGGTGCGAGACACCACGATCACCTTGTCGACCTTGGCGTCGTCCTCATGCTTGAGGGCGGAATCCACGTTCTTCTTCAGCGGGATGGCACGGCCACCACGCAGACCTTCATCTGCGGTAATCACGAAACGGGATTTGCCGTTCACAATCCGTGCGGCCAGAGCTTCCGGTGAGAAGCCACCAAACACCACAGAGTGGATCGCACCAATACGAGCGCAGGCCAGCATGGCAACGGCAGTTTCAACGATCATGGGCATGTAGATGGTAACCACATCACCCTTCTTGACGCCCTGATCCTTGAGCACGTTGGCAAACTTACAGGTCTCTTCGTAGAGCTCCCGGTAGGTGACATTCCGGGATACCGAGGGATCGTCCCCCTCAAAGATGATCGCGGTCTGATCGCCCCGCTGTTCCAGGTGACGGTCCAGGCAATTGGCCGAGGCGTTCAGGACACCGTCCTCGAACCATTTGATGGACAAGTTATTGTAATCGTAGGTACTGTTCTTGACCTTGGTGAACGGCTTGATCCAGTCAATACGCTTGCCATGCTCGCCCCAGAAGGTATTCGGGTCCTCTACGGACTGGCGATACATTTCCTCATATTGCGATTTGCTGACCAGTGCGCGCTCGGCGACCTCCGGACTTACCGGATATACCTGCTTGTCAGTCATTGTGCTCCCCCTTGATCTGAGTCTGTTGTCATTGTCGGTTTTTAAATTCAGGGTGGTCGGGCGTTTTTCGCCCGCAAGACAGATGCCTGTAGTTCAACATGTGTGCCACCGCACAATGAATTAGACTAACGTCCTAAGATGCCCGGCAATTAGGGGCAACCTGCTCAGAAATGCAGCGATAAGGGCAGGGACGGGCCACTACCAGGTAATACTCTCAAGGATAGTTTGCCCGCAGGAAATGACCAAAACAGAAGGAAGAAACCGGGGCAGAAGCGCTTTCCTGCCCCGGCGACGTTTTTCAGGCTGCTTTTTTACGCTGGCGCGCGGTTTTCAGGCTGTACACCTTTCGTTCTTTCAGGGCATAGCGATTGAGCCCGGCCAGGTGAATCTTGCGCAGGTAGAGTTCCCAGTCAATGAGGCGGGCATCCACCGGGAACAGCCCTTTATCGACCTCACCCATCCGGTTCGCCAGCGCCATCAGCTCATCGTTGCGGAAGATATAATCCGGCGCGGTGTAGAAACCAAAAATGGTTGCCAGCGACTGGGTGGTATCCAGGTTCCTGAGCATTTTCAGGTCCCGGGAATTTCCCAGTAATTTGAGCACACGGTCCGTCAGGGAGAGCGGTAAGCGAACACCACTGATCACCAAATCAAACAGCGCCCGGTTAACCGCCAGAAACGGCTTGCTGGGCTGCCGGTAGAACAGGTGATCGTAGGCAGCGTAATTGGCTTTTGATTCCGCCATGAGATGGTCGATGAACTCACCCAGGGAGATTGGATTGCCGCCCCCGCTGCAACACTGATAGATGCGGCGCCGACCGGGTTCTCCAAGAGCTTCCGCCAGGGAAAGGATGATGGAGTTGGCCACCAGGTCCACTGGAATCACATCGATGATACCGGAGCGTTTGCCCGGGAACAGGGTCACTTTTTCCCGTGCGTAAGCCAGGATGATGGCATCTGCCACCTTCACCCCCTCAATCCAGCCGGGCGCCGGCTCCTCCAGGGCACTTTCGATAATCGAAGGACGCAGAATGGTCAGGGTGCGCCCGTTTAACGCCTTCATCAGCAACTGTTCGCCCAGCCACTTGGTAAAGGTGTAGGTATCGCTCCAGCCATAGCGGTTGGCTTCCCGAATCCCCAGGTCCACCAACTTCTTCTCCAGCACCTTGCCGGAATAACGGGCCTGAACGTCTTCAATTTTATCCTGCAGCAGGCGAACGAGCTCTTCTATCTCATAGTAGCCGTCCGGGGAACGCGGCACGGCCTCGCCTGCCGGCTTGATCACCGATTCGGTGACCTGCCCCGAGTTCATGCCATTGACATAGCAGGTGGAGACCTGCAAGACCGCAAGCTTCGGGTTCAAATCCACCAGGCCGGCAATATTCCGAAGGCACAGGGTGTTGATGGCCAGAGCCTTGTCGAGCTCTTCACGGAAATTCACGCTCGCGGCGGAGTTGATCACCGCATCCAGTTCGGTGGCGAGTTTGCGATAGTCTTCCTGCCCTATCCCGAAACCCGCTTCGGTCACCTCACCGGTCACGCAGTGAATGCGCTCTTCCAGAAAGGCGTCAAATGCCTCTGAATCGGCCTCGCGAAGACGGTCAAACACCGAGGACGTGGCAATTTCTTCCAGGAAACGGGAACGAGCATCCGGGTGCCGTTTATTGCCCCGGATCAGCAGGTAAATAGCGCCGATATCAGGCACCGCCCGAATCAGCTTTTCGAGGACCACCTTGCCCAGAAAGCCGGTGGTACCGGTGATCAGAACCCGCTTGCCGCGTAGCTGTCCGAGCACCTTTGATGATGAAGTGTCAGCGTGATGTACCTGCTGTATTGCCATGATAGAACTCCTTCTCTGAGATCACTAATGCCGATCTGACGCCGGCCAGTACTGTGCGGGCGGGGCACATCCCTTTCCCCGTCGTCACTGATTCCCTGTTGCAACCGCCTGTCAGAGTGCCTGCATATTGCGGGCCACGAGCCACGATATCGGTCAATTCTCACACAACGAACGTGACAGCACGGTGACAGACTGCAAAATTACGACACAAAAAACGCTAATAAAATGACAATTAAAAAGGCACATGGATCGACCCTGAAACGGCTGCCTCATGAGCCCGTTCGGTCTTTGCCCGCCAGCGCCCGCAGCAGGTCGTCCAGTGAGACATTGGCCGGTTTTTCCCGCAGGGCGCGTACCAGTTGCTCCTGCTCACCGAAACTGACCCGGTCATACAGAGGGCCCTCAAGGCTGTGATGAACCGCCTGAGAGGGGGGCTGGTCACTCGGCGGTGGTGCCAACTCATCTGACAAATGCCGCAAATGACGGGCAAGACTGGCGCGATCGCGAGTCGGCAGCTTATCCCAGTTCATGGCGGCGAGACTGGTCTGAATGATCTCCACCGTGTCGGCATCGGGACTGCGCCCCAACAGTGCAAACAGCCGTGTAAATGCTTCATATCTGAGCATGACATCGTCGGGTACCGATATCATGGCCTTTTCTAGTTGTGCGATCAGATCCAGACAATGCTGCCGGCTGCTTTTATCCGCCCCGCTGTTCTGACCATTACCTGCGTCCGCCTCAGTGGCGCGTTTGGCGGCCCGGTACCAATAAGCGGCGATCCCCGCCTTTCTTGGGGGCAGTCGGCCAACATGAACGTTCAGCATCTCCGCCAGGGAGTGAAACTGCCGACAGGAGGGGTCCGAAGCCGGCAGCACCGTCACCGGCATCTGGTCCAGCACTGACTGACGCAGAGTTTCATCACGCCAGAGCCCGCCCAGATAATGCAGCGACCATTGCAGATGGCGCTGACAGGCACCATTAAAACGCTGAAACACAGAGCGCGCCTGACTGGCCCCCTGCGCCATATTAACGATCACTGCCGGAGTCCGGCGGTAGCCGCGGCGTTTGAGTACCTTCATCAGAGAAAAAGCGTCGGTTAGTGAGGCCGGATCAGGCGTGACAACCAGACAGGCCAGCTCGGCAGCAGCAATCATATGCAAGCCCACCGACTGTAAACCCGACGCCGTATCGATAATAACGGTGTCGTAGCGGTTCTCAAGCTCATGCAGTGCCCGCAGAACAGCCAGACCGCCCTGCTCCGACATCTCCATACAGCTCTGCACACCGGATGCACCTGGGATCAGATCCAGCCCGGCGTAGGTGGTCATGATAATATCCTGCATGGCGCATCGCCCCGCCACCACATCGGCAAGCGTGCGCTGAGGGTAGGCACCTACCATAATGCTGACGTTGGCAAGGTCGGTATCACCATCCAGCAGAAGCACCTTCTGGCCCTGCTCAGACAGGGCAATGGCCAGGTTCAGCGCCACCGTGGTCTTGCCAACACCGCCCTTTCCGCCCGTAATGGCAATGGTTCGGGTCTGGCGCGATTTTTGCGCTGGGTTCTGGCTTTGTGTCTGCTTGGGGACTTCCATGAAAAACAGCCTGGACGCTCAAACTTGTCACTATAAGCGACATTTTAACCTGTAAAAAGGGTACACATATCACAGACCGGATGATAGATTGCTTAAAAAAGCACCAATAAGTATTTAATAGTGACGGATTATTGTCTAAGCTCAGGGACCAACAAGAAGAATGAACACCCTGTCATATTATTTCAATACAGAACAGGGAAGCTTGCGCACGGCCATTAGCGGACCGCGCAGGACCAAAGGGGCGTGCCATGACTACAGCGACGGATATTGCGTCAGATCTACAGCTGCCGAGCCTTCCGGAGGTTATCCTGCGCGCTCTGGACGCCTGCCATTCCGGTCAAAGCTATCGCGAAATCAGTCGTATCGTTTCTGCCGACACCGCCCTCGTTACCCGGTTACTCGCCCTCACCAGTTCCGCGCTATACCATCGGGGAGCTCCCAGCCATTCTGTTGAACAGGCCCTGTTGAGACTGGGGACCCGAAAATTCCAGACGCTGCTACTGACGTCCGCCCTGCGACAGCTGATGTTTGAACTTGGAGGCGATGAGTGGCAACAACTGAGGGACTTCTGGCGGCACTCCCTGACCACCGCACTGACGGCCAAGACGCTGGCTACGCTGACCCGCTACCCGGAACCGGAAGAGGCCTTTCTTCTGGGGATGATGCATAACATTGGCGAGCTCATTGCGATCAAAACACCCTGCCCCGAACGCAAGCAACAGATACTGAACCAGCAGAACGACATCGCCGCCGGGCTGGTGTCCTCCTGGGGGCTGGGCACAATGGCTGTCGATGCCATGCGCTATCAACAGGCCTTGCCCGGACAACTGAGGGATGCCGGGCACCTGGTCAAGGTGGTCAGTCTCTCTACCCGGCTAGCTCTGTCTGATGCCGTAGGCGTAGGGGCAGCGGCCACCATCTTCGGGTTGCAGGAAGATCTTACCCGTGAGATCAACAAGAAGATCGGCGAAGAGGTTGCCAGCGTGGCTGCCTCCCTCGGTATCCCTCTGGATACTGATTACGATGCCCGCGAGGCCAGACGTCAGCTGAACCAGCGGCTGCTGGAACACACCATGGTGCGAACCGCGCTGGCGTTGCCAGCCTCTGGCCCGGAAAACCTCTCCACACTGGTGTCGGAAGCCGCCAGCAGCCTGGCACTGATCACCGGTCTGCCCGTGCTCTGCTTCAGCCGGGAGGGTGAGGATCTTACGCTACGTTCAGGCACCTGCCGGCAACTGCCGGAGATGTCCGTTAATCCAGCCTACGGCGACAGCGCGCTCACCACTGCTCTGAGAACCGGCACCACCACAACCATGGATCAGACCGAACCCACCGTGCTTGATCAACAGCTGTGCTCCTTGCTGGCCGCACCCTCACTACTGGCGCTCCCGGTTGCAACCGGGGACAGTGTGTTCGTGATTGGCATCGACGACCAGACAGTGGCGGGTGCGCGCAACCTCGGAGAGTTGTTCACCCGGGAACTCTCAGCGGTTCTCGAGCTGTCATCTGCCGATCGCCTTGGCTCGGACCAGCAAATGGTGAACGATCGTCTGCGCCGACAGGTACACGAGGTCAGTAACCCGCTCACCATTATCCGCCAGTACCTGTTCCAGCTGCGCAGCCGGCTCCAGGATCCAGATGTTCAGGATGAGCTGAACATCATTCAGGAAGAACTCGAGCGTGCCGGCAACCTATTGTTGCAGATCAGCCAGCACGCAGCCGAAGCAACAGGCTCCGACACCGATCTGAACGAAGAACTGACCGGTCTGGGCAGAATCCTTCGGGATAGCCTGTTCCATGACGATCACCGGGAGCTTCACCTGCACCTCTGCAAAGCGGACACTCAAGTACAGGCAGCCCCCTCTGCGGTCCGCCAGATCGTCCTTAATCTGGTCAGAAACGCAGTTGAGGGCTTTGGAGAGCGGCCCGGAACCGTCACGCTGAAAACCACGGCACCCCTGTTTCAGAACCGGCGACGCTGGGTTGAGTTACAGGTCACCGATAACGGTCCCGGCATTCCGGAGCCATTGCAACGCCGACTGTTTGAACCGGTCAACAGCACCAAGGGAGATGGCCATAGCGGCCTGGGGCTGAGCATTGTTAAACAACTGATTGATGACATGGAGGGCATCATTGCTTGCCACACCGGACAGGAGGGCACGGCCTTCCGGATACTGCTGCCGGCGGCAAGTCATAACGATAACGACACCGACTGACGACGAAACCACGGACACACAGCCATGGCAAGCGAACAGACCACAGAGTCCTCCAGCCTTTCACGACGCCCCAGTATCCTGGTGGCAGACGACGAGCCACGCCTGCTCAAAACCCTGGCCGACCTCCTCCGGAGCCGGGGTTTTGAGGTGTCAGAAGCCCACGGTGGGCGACAGGCCTGTGAACAGCTTCACCGGCAAGCCTTTGATCTGGCCCTGCTGGATCTGAACATGCCAGAGCTGGACGGTTTCCAGGTAATGGCGGAAACCGGCCGGCTGCAGCCGGATTGCGGTGTCATTGTGGTCAGCGGAGAGTCGTCTTTCAGCACCGTCAGTCGGGCCCTGCGCCGGGGCGCACTGGATTACATCCGTAAACCCTTTGACCCGGAAGAATTGCTGGCAACTGTAGAAGGGGTTCTGGGCAAGCAGTCGCTTATTCGCGCCCATGAGATGGTTCAGTCCCGGCTGGAGAAATCCGAGGCTCTGCACCGCTATATCGTCAACAGCTCGCCGGACATCGTGTTCATGCTCGATGAAACCGGGCATATCTGCTTCATCAACAACAAGGTCGAAAGCCTGCTCGGCTATCAGCCCTCAGAGCTCTGCGGGCAGCATTTCCGCCACATACTGGATGACCGGGACGTGGCCCGTGGCACCTATGCTCTGCAGGGCCCCAACATCTCTGCCGATAATCCCCGGGTGCTGGAGGTCCGCCTGAAAACCCGGGGTAGCCGCAAGGCCACCCGTCATTTCGAGATCACCGCCTTCCCGGTAGACCCACAAACCTGGCCCCAGACCGGCAAGACCCAGGGCGGCTGCACCGGCCAGCCAGCGCGTTATTATGGCATCGCCCGCGATGTCACCGAGCGCAAGGAGGCCGAGGCCTTCATCAATTTCCAGGCTTACCACGACCTGCTGACCCGGCTGCCGAATCGGGCTCTGTTCAAAGACCGGCTGGAACTGGCCATCACCCATGCACGACGCAGCCAGCAGAAACTTGCCGTGATGTTTCTGGACCTGGACCGCTTCAAGGTGGTTAACGACACGCTCGGACACGCCATGGGAGATCGCCTGTTGCAGGCGGTCACGCATCGACTGGAAAAGTGCCTGCGCCGGGGAGACACCCTGTCCCGCTTCGGGGGCGATGAATTCACCCTGTTATTGCCGAGCATTCACGGCAACGACGACGCAAGGAACATTGCCCGTAAACTGATCAACGCTCTGAAAGCGCCGTTCCAGCTGGGAGACCACGAGGTCTTTGTGGGGGTCAGTATCGGGATTTCAGTATTCCCCGAAGCCGGCGAGACCATGGATCTGCTGATACAGAACGCCGATATCGCCATGTACCACGTGAAAGCGCGGGGTAAAGATGGCTATCGCTTCTATTCCGACAGCATGAGCATCAACACCGCCAACCGGCTGAGCCTGGAACGGGATCTTCGCCTGGCACTGGAACGCAACGAGCTCCGGGTGTTTTACCAGCCTCAGGTATGCTCCCGTTCCAACCGGGTGGTGGGCCTGGAGGCCCTGGTGCGCTGGCAGCACCCTGAACGGGGACTGCTCTACCCCGGGGATTTCCTGCCCCTGGCAGAAGAAACCCGGCTGGTTGGCAAACTCAGCGAACAGGTTATCGATCAGGCCTGCCGCGACGTGGGCCGCTGGATCAGTAGCGGGCATTCCGACCTGCGCCTGGCGGTGAACCTCTCCCCCAGCCAGGTGGAGCACCCCAGATTCGTCGAAACCCTGATGAACCGGGTGGCCGCCCACAACTTCCCGGCCGATAACCTGGAAATCGAAATCACAGAAAATGTGATCATGAATGATCTTGAACAGATCAGCCGCAAGCTCAAGGAGCTGGCCGCCACCGGCGTGCGCATCGCCATCGACGATTTCGGTACCGGCTATTCCTCGCTCAATTACCTGCACCGTCTACCGATTCACACTCTGAAGGTGGACCAGTCCTTTGTTAAAGCCATACGCAGTGGCGAAGACGGAGCCTGCATCGTCAACGCCATTATCGCCATGGCTCACGGCCTGAAACTCGAGATTGTGGCCGAAGGTGTGGAAACCGACGACCAACTTGCGTACCTGAAAAGCCTCGGCTGTCACCAGGTTCAGGGCTTCTTCTACGGCCCCGCCCGACCCGCCGCCGACATTACACGGTTGCTGGCCAAAGATGGGCTGGCCTTCGCACATACCGGCTAAAACGATTATCGATTGTCTGACACTCTGAACCAAAACATTGACCCGGTTTGCAAAGTGTATCCTTACGTTACTTTGTGTATCCGGAAATGCGCAGTACTGCACATCTTTCAACCTACCCCTTCTCTAAGCTCGGTTTATCAGTAACCGATCACCGGAATGTCCGACAGGCTGTCGGAGCAACAATCACAATAACGGTGGCGGACAACCAGGGAACAAGAAGAAGGCAGCAGTCATCATGCGCGACAAGTACAAGTATATTGGCCCCGTCTACGATTTTCTCAGCAATCTCTACAGCGGCAAGAACATCCATCGCTGCAAGACCGCCATGCTGGATGTGGAAACGGTAAAACCCGGAGACCGCATTCTCTTTGCCGGCGTCGGCCACGGCCGGGACGCTATCCGAGCCGCAGAGCTGGGAGCGGATGTAACGGTGGTCGATCTGTCCGAAACCATGTTGCGCAAATTCGCCGATGCCCAGCATAAAGAAGCGCCTCATCTGACCATACGCCGCATCCACAGCGACATCATGAAGGTGGATGAGTTCGAGCAATATGACATGGTGGTCGCCAACTTTTTCCTGAACGTGTTTGACGAAGACATGATGGAGAAGGTGCTCGAGCACCTGATTCGCCTGGGCAAAGCCGATGCCAGAGTGGTTGTCGGCGACTTCTGCTACCCGACGGGTAACATCCTGTCCCGCATGTTCAAGAAACTCTACTGGTACATGGCGGTGTTCATTTTCTGGCTGTTTGCCAACAACGCCTTCCACAAGATCTACAACTACCCCGAGCACATGCAGCGCCTGGGCCTGCAGGTAACCGAGAAGAAGCACTTCAAGCTTCTGAACATGGACTGCTACTGGTCCATCCTCGGCCGAAAACAGGCCTGAACCCCTGACACCAAAAAACAACAACAGGTTATCGGGAGCGTCATCATGTCAGACCAGATTCTTGCACTGGACCGTACCCAGGGACTCACCGACGGACAGTTTACGTTTTCAGAGCGGGTGAACTACCTCAAGCAGTTCGGCGTGCACTCACAATCCTTCTCGACTCTGCAGCCGGGGATGCAGTACTTCGATGTTGAAGGGATGGGCTACGTGGCCTACATGCGTAAATGGGGCGGCACCTTTGTGCTGTCAGACCCGGTTTGCGCACCCGAGAACTTTCCGGTGATTCTGGAGCGCTTCCACCAGAAGTTTCCGAATGCCTGCTACATCCAGGTCTCCAAACCGGTGGTGGATTTCCTGCATCTACGCTTCGGGCTCTACGGCACCCAGTTTGGCAGCGAATCCCGCATCGACCTGCGCAAATGGTCCCTCAGCGGCAAGAAAAAGCAGATTCTGAGAACCGCCCTGAACCAGGCCGAAAAGAACGGGATCACGGTTAAAGAGCGTTTCAGTGATGACCACACGCGGGAAATCTCGGAAGCCTGGATTCGCACCCGAAAATGCAAGAGCAACGAAATCCGTTTCCTGATTCGCCCGATGGAAATGGATTATCGGGAAAACGAACGCCATTTCTACGCCTATCAGGATGGCAAGGCCGTCGGCTTTATCTACTTCGACCCGATCTATCGCAACAACGAAATTATCAGTTATGTGCCCAACATCTCCCGCGCCAACGCGGATTTCCGTCAGGGTATCTTCTATACCCTGATGGCCCACGCCATGGATGTGTTCAAGGCCGAGGGTGTGCCATTTCTGGACCTGGGCCTGATACCTCTGTCCCTCGACAAGGCCACGGAACACCAGGAAAGCCGGCTGCTCAAGAAGATGCTCCACGGAATCTATGAGAAAGGAAACTTCCTGTATAACTTCAAGGGGCTGGAGTTCACGAAATCACGCTTCCGCGGCGATGGCTTCAAAACCTACTGCTGCCACAAGCGGGCGATCCCGGCGCTGGAATTCCTCGCCATGTTCAAACTGACCCGGTTGCTGTAACGCCGGGCCAGTGACCGGCCACCATCCCCACCGGGATGCCCATTTCCGACATGAACGGGCCCAGGTCTTCCGGCGCATCACCAGAAAAGCAGGCACTGGTCACCACAGCCCCGGACTGGTTCGGCGGTGTCTGCGCACGGGCCAGGTCACCGGCCTGTTCAAACCACCAGGCCACGCGGCGGGCTATCGCCTCGCCGGACTCCACCCAGTGCATCACCTCCGGCAACGCCTTGCGTAACCAGGGCATCAATAGCGGGTAATGAGTGCAGCCCAGAACCACGGTGTCGACACCGGCTTCGCGCAGCGGCACCATGGCGTCATCCACCTTCACCTGATCCGGCGCAGAGCCGCCAACCAGCTCCTCAGCCCAGCGCACCAGGGCCGGATGACCAAGGCGGACTACCTCACAATTCCGGGCATACTTCTCAATCAGATCATCCAGATAGGCACGTTTGACCGTCGCCGGTGTCGCCAACAGGCCAATGCGGCGATTGACGGAACAGGCTGCCGCCGGTTTGACGGCCGGCACCACCCCGACCACCGGCACAGCAATAGTGGCCCTGAGCTCGGGCAAGACAACGGTACTGGCGGTATTACAGGCCACCACCACCACATCGCACGGCAACTCAGCCAGACATTGCCGTATAAGCGTGCAACAGCGCTCGATCACCACCTGTTCGGGCTTGTCGCCATAGGGAAAGCCGGCATTATCTGCCAGGTAAACCAGCTCCACACCGGGCAACGTCTGGTGAATACAGGCGGCGACACTCAGGCCACCGACCCCGGAATCAAACACCAGCACCCTCGGGCGACGGTCAGTCATGGTGGCTACCGCCATTGCCGGCAGCAATCTCTGCTTTCAGGGCATTGATCAATCGCCCTGCTATGGTGGTTTCTGGCGGAACCGGAGGATGTTCATCCAGCGTAAACCAGCCAGCATCCGCCAGTTCGTCTTCCTGCAACCGCAATTCACCACTCTCGTAGTCGGCAAAGAAGCCCAGCATCAACTGGTGAGGAAATGGCCAGGGCTGCGACCCCTGATAGCGAATGTTGGTCACCGCCAAACCGGTTTCCTCCATCACCTCCCGGGCCACCGCCTGCTCCAGATTCTCGCCCGGCTCCACAAAACCAGCGATCAGACTGTAGAAGTTGCGGGTGACCCGCGCGGATTTTGCCAGCAGGAAGCGGTCGCCCCGGCGAATAACGGTAATGATGCAAGGGGCAATACGCGGGTACCAGGGGATGCCACACCGGTTGCACCAGCGCGCCCGTTCGCGGGGATGAGCTCCGGTTTTCTCTCCACAGCGGCCGCAGTAACGATGGTCCTGCCACCACTGCCAGACCTGATAACCGGTACTGAGCAGATCCGCCGGCGCCCCCGGCGTAACCAGCATAGCCTCACGCAGGGACAGGGTTTGCATGCCCGGCACACCGGTGTCCGGCAGCATGGTGACATACAGAGGGCGCCCCTCCCAGGCGCCCAGTGACAGCGCCTCCGGCCGGCTTCCACCCATTTCCGGGCCACCCCAGCGAAGGAACCAGCCATCCGCCGGCTTCAGAATACTGTTGCCCGTGAAGGCCAGCAGCAGATCACCCTGCTCCGGCGAGGCCTCATTCCACCCGGGTACCCACTGTGCCTTGTCGTCTGCCATGCCCTGTCTTTCCTGCTGCCTGTATACCAGTCCCGAAATGTACCACATCACATTCATCACCAAGAATTGGTGCACGACTTTCCGCTACCGCCCCAACCCGTTAAACTTGGCGCCTGTTTCCAGGACCGGAGTAACCGTTTATGCGACTTTATCAGGGCATTCGCAGCCTGATCCTGTCTCTTTTCCGAAAGATCCTGTTTTTATGGGTCAGGACTGATGTCAGTGGCAATACCCTGGAAGCCCTCGGGCTGGACCCGGACAAGCCCGTCTGTTACGTGCTCCAGTACAGCTCACTGTCGAGCCGGCTGGTGCTGGAGCAGGAAGTCATCCGGGCCCGGTTACCGGGCGCCACAGATACCTTGCCGGTCAAGAACGGGCCCTCGCATTCGTTTTTCTTCCTTTACAAACGCATTGGCGGCCTGTTTCGGGGCGGCCGGCACAAGCCGGTGCCTACCCGGGAATTTACTGATCTGGTCCACTTCGGGCTGGAACATCCGGATCAGGACGTCCAGATTGTGCCCGTCTCGCTGTTCTGGGGTCGCTCACCCGACAAGGAAAAGTCCCTGGTCAAGCTGCTGCTCTCAGACACCTGGTCGGTCGCGGGCCGCCTGCAGAAATTTCTGATTATTCTTGTGCATGGCCGCAACACCTACGTGCAGTTCAACCAGCCGCTGTCACTCAGGCAGGTGGTGGACGAGTATCGCGACAACGAACAGAAGGCCAACCGCAAGCTGGCGCGAATTCTGCGAACCCACTTCCGTCGTGTACGCCAGGCGGTGCTGGGGCCGGATTTGTCGCATCGACGCACCCTGGTGGAGGGGCTGGTACGCACCCAGGCGGTCAAGGAAGCCATCCGTGAGACTGCAGCGAAGGACGACATCCCCCCGGAGAAGGTCCGCGCCAAGGCCTACAAATACGCAGACGAGATCGCCGCCAGCATGTCGATTGTGACTATTCGCTTCCTGGAGCTGGTATTGGCCTGGCTCTGGAACCGGATCTACAACGGCATTGCTATCCACAACATTGGGGTAGCCAAGGAAGCGGCACAGGACAACGCCGTGGTCTACGTACCCTGCCACCGCTCCCACATCGATTACCTGCTGTTGTCCTATGTGCTCTACAAAAACGGCCTGATGCCGCCCCACATTGCGGCAGGCATCAACCTGAACATGCCCATCGTGGGGCCAATCCTGCGCCGTGGCGGCGCGTTTTTCATGCGCCGCAGCTTCAAGGACAACCCGCTCTATGCCACCGTGTTCAACGAGTACATGCATGTGATGTTCACCCGGGGCTACTCGGTGGAGTATTTCGTCGAGGGTGGCCGCTCCCGGACCGGCCGCATGCTGCCGCCACGCCCGGGCATGCTGTCGATGACCGTGCGCAGCTTCCTGCGGGATCACCGCAAGCCCATTGTTTTTGTGCCGGTGTACATCGGCTACGAGAAAGTCATGGAAGGGCGCTCCTACCTCGGCGAGCTGCGCGGGAAAAAGAAACAGAAAGAAAGCATTTTCGGTCTCGCCAAGACCGCTCGCAAACTGACCAACTCGTTTGGCCGCGTTGCCGTCAACTTCGGTGATCCGATCCACCTGGACAAGGTACTGGACGACGTTCACGAAAGCTGGCGCCACGAAGCCTATGACGCCGAGTATCGCCCCCCCTGGCTGAACCAGGCCGTTGATAATCTGTCCCAGCGTGTGGCCAGCAACATCAACGCCTCGGTGGCCGTGAACCCGATTGGCATGACGGCCACCGTTCTGCTGGGCACTGAGCGGCTGGCGATGGATGAGGGCCAGCTGATCCGCCTGCTGGACAAGTATGCTGACCTGCTCCGCGCCTATCCCTATGCCGAAACCATTACCCTGCCCGAAGGCAGCGGCCGGGACTGGATTGCCTATTGCGAGAACATGGGGCTGATTACCCGTCAGCCCCAGAAACTGGGCGACATTATTGCCCTGGAGGGCTCGAACGCCATCCTGATGACTTACTACCGTAACAACATCCAGCATCTGTTTGCTCTGCCAGCCCTCATTGCCAGCCTGTTCGAGAACAAGGCCAGCCTGAGCCGGGAAAAGATCGTTTTCCTCACCAGCGTCGCCTATCCCTACCTGCAGTCAGAGCTGTTCCTGCAGTATGACCAGGAAAAGGTAGACGCGGTGATCAACCAGTGGATTGACGTGCTGGTGGACCAGGGCTTGCTGATCAGGCTTGCGGATGAGCGTCTGGGACGGCCTGAGGAAGGTACCGAAGCGATGCTGCGGTCGCGGATTCTGTCCCGCTTCATCATCCAGACCCTGGAACGCTATCACATCACCCTTGGCATACTCAGAAAATATGGCTCCGGCAACCTGACGGCGGCAGAGCTGGAAGAACAGAGCACATTGCTGGCGGAACGGATGTCGATTCTGTTCGGCCTGAACGCACCGGAGTTCTTCGACAAGACCCTGTTCCGGAACTTCATCGCCAATATGCAGAAAAACGGCGTTCTCACAACCGATGAAGACGGCCGACTGTGCTATGGCGAGGGTCTGGATGAAGTGGCTGAAGACGCCCGTCTGGTTCTGAGCGTGGAGAAACGCCAGGCGATCCAGCAGGTCACCATGCTCGACGCCTGACAGATCGCTGCGGCACTGTCAGGCCGGCAGCGCCCGGATCGGATAGATGTCGTAGCGACTGCTTTTACCCTCAACCCGTGCAGCCGGCTCCGGTCCGGCGATCGCGGGTGCCTTGCGGGGGCGTTTGACCACCACCCGATAGCGGGCACAGCCGAGCGCGGCCTCCAGTAGCTGGCTGGCGTCGTCATCATCACCCACCACCTGCCGGAACACCTGCATTTCCTTCTTGACCAGCGCAGACTTGTCCCGATGCGGAAACATCGGGTCCAGATAGACCACATCGACGGCTTCGGGTCCTGCCTGGTTCATCCAGTCCAGTGAGTTGCCAGAGTGCAGCGTCATTCGCGCCACAATCGGTGCACAAGCCTCACTCAGGCTAGCCCGGTACAGGCCATCGGCCAACAGGGCATGAATGATCGGGTTACGCTCGAACAGTGTCATCTGGCACCCCAGGGAGGCCAGTACAAAGGCGTCCTGGCCGAGGCCGGCGGTGGCATCAAGCACCTGCAACGGAGCGCGGGTTTTCTGCATACCCACGGCGCGCGCCACCAACTGGCCAGCGCCACCACCGTGCTCGCGCCGGTAGCCCATCTTGCCACTGACAAATTCCGCCCTGACTGGCCCGGGCGCACCTTTACCGGTTTGTTGTAACGCCAGCCCATGCTCGTCCATGAACAATAGAAGACCGTAGTCCCGAACCTGTTTGGGGGCGACCACGCCCAGCCAGTCAAGCCCCAGCTCGGTGGCCAGCGTACGGGCTACGCCGGGTTCAGCCAAGGGGCTATGAGCAACGGCCAGGATGTGACGGAGAGACGAGGAATCCGGAAGCTCGGTGTGAGAGGAAGGCGACGGCATCAGACCAGAATATCAATTCCGCTCAGCACGCTGCCGCTCTCAAACTCCTGCCCGGCAGCGGCAACGCCGGCAAAAGCCGACAGCGCGCGGGCGGCAGGAAGCGGCAATTCGTCTGCGCGGAAACGTTCAAGCCGGGCATCTTCCGCCGCGCGCCGGGCTTCGACACGCCGGCTGTCCAGTTCCGGGCCGGTACCACCGGGCTGTGCCGGATTACCGGGGGCGGTATCCCGATCCTGACGGGCGGTATTGAGCTGGTTGCGAACATCACCCGTGGCAAGTGCCTGGGGGTCCGCCGCCGGGGTGCGGGATACATCCGTGCGTTCCCGGGCCGGGGAGTTATTACCCGCCTGGTACAACGAAGGATTTGAGGGATTGATGCCGCCAATCATAACGCACCACCAGGGTGAGGATTCAGAGTCGTCATTGCATTATGGAGGATCTGGTGCAGAATGCAAAGACGGCGGTTGGAGCGGGGTTCACTCCCGACCGGGCAACTTCTTCCAGGCCACTTCGTCCCGGATATACACCGGTTGTGCCTGCTCTGCTGGCACCGCCTGCCCGTTCGACATTCCCTGTTCGGCCAGCTTCGCCACCTGGGCCGCTGCCGGCAACAACGTATCGTCAATGGCTGAGAGGCGTTCAACGAGCTCACCGGGCATCTGCTCTTTCAGGGTCCAGCCCTGACCGGCGCCGTACCAGTTGCCACTGGCATCCGGTGGCAGAGTCACCGCGTCAGGCGGGCAGACCCGCTCCTCGCTCAGCAACACTGGAAGCCCCGCCTCACAGCGGAACACGCCCCAGTAAACCTCCCCCATGCGGGCGTCAAAGGCCACCGCAATGCAATCACCCTCCTGCAGGGCGTGCGTTTCGATCGCCGCGAGCGCCACCGCCGCCAGGGACGACACTGGAACCACGGGGATATCCAGCCCCCAGGCCAATCCCTGGACTACACCGGTTGCAATCCGCAGCCCGGTGAAAGAGCCTGGGCCCCGGGCGAACGCCAGCGCATCGAGATCGGTTGGGGACAGGCCCTGCTCCGCGAACAATTCGCGAACCATGGGCATTAACAGGCGAGTGTGGCCCCGCGGAGCCACCTCGAATCGCTCGGTCACCCGGCCATCCAGCCAGAGTGCCGCGGAACAGCCCTCGGATGAGGTATCCAGTGCCAGAAGTTTCACAGAATCACGCCTCCTGGGCTGAGCCGGTTTCGATCACTTCAGTTGGGACAGAATCTGATCGCGAATACTGTCGAGGCTGCCAACGCCTTCAACGCGCACATACTTGGGCGCATCGGCCGGGGCTTTCTCTGCCCAGCTCTGGTAGAAGCCCACCAGCGGCGCTGTCTGCTCATGATAGATTTTGAGGCGCTTGCGAACGGTCTCTTCCTTGTCGTCTTCACGCTGGATCAGCGCTTCGCCGGTCTCATCGTCTTTGCCTTCTACCTTGGGCGGATCGTATTTAACGTGGTAGATACGGCCACTGCCCTCGTGTACACGACGGCCAGACAGGCGGCTGACGATTTCTTCGTCTTCAACCGAGATTTCAACCACGTAGTCGATGGCGATACCCTGGTCTTTCAGGGCCTCAGCCTGGGGAATGGTGCGCGGGAAGCCATCCAGCAGGAAGCCGTTCTTGCAATCTGGCTGCTGGATACGCTCTTCAATCAGGGCAATGATGATGTCATCAGACACCAGGCCACCAGACGCCATAACCTCTTTAACCTGCAGGCCCAGCTCCGATTCGGCTTTGACCGCAGCGCGGAGCATATCACCTGTGGAGATCTGGGGGATCTCGAAACGCTCGGTAATAAACTGGGCCTGGGTGCCCTTACCTGCGCCTGGCGCGCCTAACATAATGATTCGCATAACGTTGTGCTCCCATTGCTTTATATTATCGTTTGAAAAGTTATGGCAAAGACCTCTGCCTTTGCGACAACCTCTCGACGGCTCCGGACCGTGTATCCGGCGCACACGCACAAAAACGAGGCAGCATTATACGAACTCACACCCGGCAGAGAAAGTCGACCTCCGTATCATTGTCCGAATGCTGGGCTGTCAGCTGCCTCAACGGCCGGTGCAGGGCTGGGAATAATCAGGAAGCGAGGGAAGACGCCAGCACGTCCAGATCGGAAGCCACCTGGTCCATGTCGCTCTGAACCCGCTCCAGCACATCCGCCCGGAGCCCAAGGCTCTCAACCAGTGCCGGCAGGTCGTCAGGATTGAGTTCGTCACCGATACCACGCTCTTTGAGTATGGCATTGGCCAGCTGCACCATCTGGACATATTCCTCGTGCTCGCCATGGTATCCGATGTGCTGGTGCATGCCGGCGGCTTTGATCACGGCTTCCGGCAACTGCCACAGCCGGTGCAGAATACCGCCAATGGCACCATGACCAACAGCCAGAATATCCTGGCGCTCACTGTGGCCAAACACTTCCTGCTCGAGCGAGTGCATGCTTGCCTCCGGGTTGATTTCCCGCAGAGCATTGAGCTCTTCAAACTCCGATGGAAACAGATGGCCTACCAGCAGCAGGCCGAAGTTGTGCAGCAATCCGCACAGATAGGCGAGCCCTTTGTCGCGGCCGGAATAGGCGGCGAGGTTCTGGCACAGGAACGCGCAATAAAGCGAGTGGCGCCAGAAATTATCCATGCCGAGCATGCCTCCGAGGGGCACATCAAACGCCCGCACCGAGGCAATACCCAGGGCAATGTGGGCAACCCGGTCAAAACCGAGGACCCGGGTGACCGCTTCCTGTACAGAGTTTATCTGGCCGGGGTAGTTGAACAGCGCTGATCGGGCATAGCGCATGATCTGCGCGGTCATACTGGGGTCGAATTCGATCAACTCGGCCAGCTCTTTGGCCGTCGCTTCAGTATTGGCGGTCAGCCGCAGGATTCGCAATGCCAGGGCCGGCATTGGCGGCAGCCGATAAAGCTTTTGCAGTTTGTCTGCCACGTCTTCCAGAGTCAGGGCTTCGCGATCTTCCACGCCCTGACCACGAATAACCAGATGTCCCTGCCGGGCGCCAGCCTGGGCCAGACGGAAGGCCCGGCCGTCCATTTCAACCAGGCTGTGGTCCGTGCCACCGGAGAAGATCACACTTTCGGCTGTCACTACATCTTCATCCACCAGAACCGGCAGCTCCCAGGCGGCTCCGATCGGAGGTACGAATCCGGCGTCACAGTCCCCGAACAACCGGGAAGTCTGGCGCGCCGTCAGCGGCTGCAGGCGCCGACCGGTGAACTGGTGCACGGCATCCATATCAAGCGTGCTGTCAAAACGGTGTACCACCATAACCACCCCATTGATATCGATCAGCAGGGTCGCCTTGATAAAGTCATGCTGGGGTTTACCCGAAGCAAGCACCGCCGCGTCCAGATTGGCAACGGGCTCCGTTTCCAGTGGCTGGTAGGTAATGCCCTTGCGGGCCAGAAAACGCGAAAGCCTCTCCGACAATGCCAACGGGGGTAACTCCTTAAAGCAAATGGGCCGGGGCTGTCCGGCCCCGGCCTTATTATGCACCTTAACCGGTATTTCGCATACCGGCAGAAATTCCGGCCATGGTCACCTTCAGCGCCCTCTCGACCAATTCCGGCACCTTTCCAGCCCCCTCGCTTTCCCGGTCACGCCTGAGTAATTCTGCCTGCAGATAGTGCAGCGGATCAGTGTAGGGATTCCGGACTTTCATTGAATGGGCAAACACCGGCTCCTGCTCCAGCAGAGTCTGTTGCTGTTTAAGCTCCAGCAGACGCTCAATGCAGCCCTGCAAACGCTGCCTCAGGCTCTGGCCAAGCGCCAGCAAGTGCTCGTCCTCAACCAGCGTCTGCTCGTAATAGCTGGCAATACGCAAATCTGCCTTGGCGAGGACCATTTCCAGCATATCCACGTAGGTGCGGAAGAACGGCCAGCCCTGCATCATCTCCCGCAGTTCGGGCAGGCGGTCCGCCTGGGCCGCCTCTTCGAGGGCAACATCACTGCCCAGCCAGCTTGGCAGCATCAACCGCATCTGGGTCCAGGCAAAAATCCACGGAATGGCTCTCAGGCTTTCAACGCCCCCTGTGGCCTTGCGCCGGGCCGGCCGGCTGCCAAGGGCAAGTTTACCCAGAGCCGTTTCCGGTGTGACCTGGCGGAAGTAAGGCACAAAATCCGGATTCTCACGGACGACCTCACGGTAGGACCGCAGCGAACGCTCGGTCAGCCAGTCCATGACCTCGCGCCACTCATCCTTTGGCACAGGTGGTGGCGCCAGGGTCGCCTCAATCACCGCTGTGGTGTACAAGGTCAGACTCTGCACCGCCAGCCTCGGCAGACCAAATTTAAAACGGATCATCTCGCCCTGCTCGGTAATCCGGAAGCTGCCGTTCACCGAGCCCGGCGGCTGGGACAGAATCGCCCGATTCGCCGGACCACCGCCCCGGCCCACGGTGCCGCCGCGGCCATGAAACAGTGTCAGATGCACTCCATACCGATTGGCCACTTCGGTCAGCTTCTCCTGGGCCTGGTACTGGGCCCAGGCCGCCATCAACTGGCCGGCATCTTTGGAGGAGTCTGAATAGCCGATCATGACTTCCTGGCGTCCGCTGCAGTATTCCCGATACCAGTCCACCTCGTACAGGGCCGCCATACTGTCGGGAGCCCCCTTGAGATCATCCAACGTTTCGAACAGCGGCACAACGCGCATGGGGAAAGCCATCCCCGCTTCCCGCAGCAGCAAAATCACGTTTAAAACGTCCGAGGGCTTGCTGGCCATGGAAATGACGTAGGAACCCAGGGCTTCCGGTGTCTGGCCTGCGACCACCTCGCAGGTTGCCAGCACCTCCCGCACCGGCTCGGAGGGTTGCCAATTCCGGGGCACCAGGGGGCGCCGCCCTTTCAGTTCCTTGACCAGAAACGCCTGGCGCTCCTGTTCCGACCAGGACAGATAGTCACCCAACCCCAGGTAGTTCACCATCTCTGCCACCGCCTCGGCGTGGCGTGAGGCCTCCTGGCGGATATCCAGTCGGATCAGTGGCAGGCCGAAGGTGTGAGCCCGGCGAATGGTATCCAGCAGCGGACCATTGGCAATGGTCTCCAGCCCGCACTCCATCAGGGAGCGATAGCACAATTCCAAAGGCCCGGTCAGATCCTCGTTCTCAAACAGAATGCCCGAATCGTCCGCCGGCTCGCCCTTGACGCTGGCCTCGGCCCAGTCCCGGGTCTTGATCAGGCGTTCCCTCAACTGGGCCAGCACCTGGCGATACGGCTCCCGGGAATCTCCCACCTCGGCCCGCAATTCATCGCTTGCCTGCCACATGGAGAGCTCCGCTCTCAGCGCCTGGATATCGCGCAGATAGAGATCTGCGGCCATCCAGCGACCAAGCAGAAACACTTCCCGGGTCACTTCGTGGGTGACATTGGGGTTGCCATCACGGTCTCCCCCCATCCACGAGGCAATTCGGATCGGCGACACCTGCAACGGAAGCCCCTGACCGGTCGCCTCCGACAGCGAGGTGTCCAGGCTACGGAGAAATTTCGGCAGCGCCTGCCAGAGACTGTTCTCGATAACGGCGAAGCCCCACTTGGCCTCGTCCACGGCGGTCGGCCTTTCATGCCGAATCTCGTCGGTATGCCAGGCCTCGGCAATCAACAGCGACAACCGGTCAACAATTTCCTCCCGTTCACCGGGCATCAGGTCGTCATGATCCAGCCTCGACAGGCAATCGGACATTTCATCGTACTTGAGGATCAATGTACGCCGGGCCACTTCGGTGGGGTGCGCGGTGAGCACAAACTCTATGCGTAAATCTGCAACCTTCCGATGCAACTCTTGCGGGTCTATCCCCCCGGACTTCAGCCGATCAAACACCTCCCCCAGAGATTCCACCATCAGATCTGACGGATGCCCCTGCTTGCGACGAATTCCGTGGTACTGCTCAGCGAGGTTGGCAAGGTTGAGAAACTGGTTAAAGGCTCGGGTCACCGGTAACAGCTCATCATCGCTGAGCTGGCCCAGGAGCTTCACCAGGCGTTGTCCGGAACCGCTTTCCTGGCGACGGTCAGCCTTGGCGGCGGCGCGGATTTCTTCAATGCGGTCGTAGCAGTCCTGTCCGGGGAATCGGAGTATGCTCTGGCCAAGCAGATCGCCCAGCAAACGTACGTTTTCTCGAAGATCCGGGTGCAGTTCGGTCACGGCAGGTTCCTTCTGAATTGACGGAAACAATCTAAACTTACGATACTAGGGAGCAACGCAGAAAGTCTATTGACGATTCAACCACTTCGCTCAGGAGCTGACATGAAAGTGACCGAACTGCCCCAGCATTGGGAAAAGGAAAAACAGGCCCAGGAGCGCAGCCATGAATACAACTTGCGCCTGCCTCTGGAAGATGCCGCACGGATTGCGGCCCTGGCGGAACTCTACCCGGACCGAAGCGAAAGTGAGATCCTGAACGACATGATTGCCGCCGCTCTGGACGACCTGATCAGCCAGGGTCCGCTGAAAGACCGATTGGCAGAACAGAAGAAGTCGTAATACAAACAACAACGCCGGGCTGAGCCCGGCGTTGTTGTTACAGAATATGGCAATGGGTGTTGGCAACCGTCAGGCAACCGACTCCAACTGGCGGGCCTTGAGGCGCTTGATGTGTTTCTGGCTCAGGGCAACGAATTGCGGTGTCAGGCCTTTGTCCTCATAGATTTCAAAGCCATCCTCGTCGTAAGCCACAACCTTATCACCCTGAACGTAGGGGAAACTGGTTTCCAGCTCGTCGAGAGCGGCGGAGATCAGATCCCGCATCAGATCCTGAGTAGACTTCATCGGATACAGTGCCGCAAGCTTCTGCAAGCGGTCATGATGCTGGTCAGCCAAAGACAGATAGGCGGCGTCCCGGGTCAGTCTTCCACGGCCGTGTTTATCCCAGTGCTTGACCAGATCTTTGATCTTCATGGTGCCTTCACTCCTGCATCTTGTTTGATGGCACAACGCACTTTTTCAGTGCGACTGTTCCCGAAAGTGTAGACGAAGAATGACAGGCCGGTGACGGAAAATTGGTAACGGATTGTACCTATCGGTGACGGTTTCCAGTTCCGCTTCCCTACTCCTTTTCCACTCCTTTCACGCTCTGCCACACGGCATCCAGCGCTTCCAGGGTTTCTTCATCCAGATTACGACCTTCTTTTTCCAGCACCCGCTCAATGGCACGGAACCGGGCATCAAACTTGTGATTGGTTCGCTTCAGGGCCTGCTCGGGATTTACCTTCAGGAAACGTGCCAGATTTACGCAAACAAACAGCAGGTCACCCAGCTCGTCCTCAACCGCATCCAGATCTCCGGTACCGGCCTCGGCCATTTGCCAGGCTTCCTTGAGCTCGTCGATCTCTTCGTGAAGTTTGTCGAACACCGGGCCGATATCCGGCCAGTCGAAGCCATGCCGGGCCGCACGCCGTTGCAGTTTTTCCGCCCGGGCCATGGCCGGCAGAGTGCGGGCAATACCGTCCAGACGGCTGGCCGGAGTCTCCGCCACCGGCTTCTCAGCGCGCTCCTCGGCCTTGATGCGCTCCCAGCTTTCCTTGATCCAGGCTTCATCGGGTCGATTATCCGGATCGATACGGCTCTCCAATGTGCCCCCCGGAAACACGTGGGGATGGCGCCGAACCAGCTTGCGAACCAAGTGGTCAACAATGCCATCAAACTCAAAGTGTCCGGTTTCTTCTCCCATGCGGGCATAGAAGATGACCTGGAAAAGAAGATCTCCCAGTTCGTCTTTCAGATGTGGGAAATCCTCCTGCTCGATGGCATCAGCGACTTCGTAAGCTTCTTCAATCGTGTGAGGCACGATGCTGGCAAAGGTCTGTTTGGTGTCCCAGGGGCAACCGGTGTCCGGATCCCGGAGCCGGGCCATCAGGTATTTCAGATCTTCGATGCTGTAACTCATCCGCGTTTCCGCCTTACGTCGATGATGTTCGGCAGGTTCCGAATCTGGGCCAGCAGCCGCGCCAACTGCTCCAGGCTGGAGATTTCCACCGTCACCCGCATAGTGGCCGTGTTCTCGTCTTTGTTGGTCACGGTGTTGAGAGACAACACATCACTGCGGGACGAAGACAGCACCTGGGTGATGTCACGCAGCAGACCGGATCGATCGTAGGCCTCAATTTCGATATCCACCGGATAGACCGCCGCGGGCTGCCCGCCCCAGTTCACTTCAATGATGCGGTTCGGTTCAAATTCCCGCAGGTTCAGGAACGTGAGGCAGTCCTGGCGGTGCACGGTCACGCCGCGGCCCACGGTGATGTATCCCCCGATCGGGTCGCCGGGCAGCGGCTTGCAACACTTGGCCACCTGGGTTTTCAACTTGCCAACACCGAGTATCTGGATATCGGATTCAGTATCGTAGGGCTTTTTCCGGTTCGGGGTCAGCTTAAGATCCAGCTGTTCAGACCGGGGCTCCAACAGTTGCTGAGCCACATTGGCCACATGAGTAGGCCGCAGGTCTCCCGCCCCGATGGCGGCAAACATATCATCAATGCTGTGGTAGTTGACCTTGGCTGCCAGTTGTTCCAGCTCCACATCAAACAGCGACAGGCGCTTGAACTCATCTTCCAGAATAGCGCGGCCGTCAATGACATTGCGGTCACGGTTCTGCTGTTTGAACCAGTGTGTAACCTTCGCCCGGGCCCTGGACGTCTGAATATAGCCCAGGCTCGGGTTGAGCCAGTCCCTGCTGGGAGCCGGATTGTTGGAGGTCAGAATAAAAACCTGATCCCCGGTCTTGAGCGGGTAGGTCAGCGGAACAATGCGGCTGTTCACCCTGGCACCCCGGCAGGCATGACCAATTTCGGTATGCACCCGGTAGGCAAAATCCACCGGCGTGGCGCCCTGGGGCAGGTCTACCACATGGCCTTCCGGCGTAAACACATACACCCGGTCTGAGGCCACGTCTGATTTCAGATGATCCGCCAGTCCGGAAATGTCTCCCAGCTCCTCCTGCCACTCCAGAACCTGGCGCAACCAGTTGATCTTGGCGTCGTAGCCGGTGGATTTGTTCCTGGTATCGGTGCCCTTGTACAGCCAGTGGGCACACACACCCAGCTCCGCTTCTTCATGCATGGCATGGGTACGAATCTGCACCTCCATGACCTTGCCTTCCGGGCCGATCACAGCGGTGTGCAGCGACTGGTAACCGTTCTCCTTGGGGTTGGCAATGTAGTCATCAAACTCGTTGGGAATGTGGCGCCACAGGGTGTGAACAATCCCCAGCGCGCCATAGCAATCACGAACCTCCGGCACCAGAATGCGCACGGCACGGACATCGTAAACCTGGGAAAAATCGATTCCCTTACGACGCATCTTCCGCCAGATACTGTAGATGTGCTTGGCCCGCCCGCTGAGCTCGGCCTTGATACCGGAAGCCTTGAGCTCGGTTTGCAGGGTATCAATCACGCGGCGGATGTAGCTTTCACGGTCCAGCCGTTTCTCATCCAGCAACTTGGCGATTTTCTTGTACGCAGAACCATGCAGGTAGCGGAATGAGAGATCTTCCAGCTCCCACTTGATGTGACCGATACCAAGCCTGTGAGCCAGCGGGGCATAGATATCGAACACTTCCCGGGCCACGCGCATGCGTTTTTCTTCCGGCGCATCTTTCACTGCGCGGATAGCGCAGGTGCGCTCTGCCAGTTTGATGAGCGCTACCCGAACGTCATCAATCATGGTGACCAGCATCTTGCGGACATTGTCCAACTGGCCTTCGCTCTGCCCCAGGACATTGCCCTTGAGCGGATGATGGATGGACGAAATCGCAGCCATCTGCTGCACGCCGTTGATCAGCCCCGCCACTTCATCGCCGAATTCCTTACGAACCTCTTCAAGCGGCACCCGTTCTTCACGCACCGCCCGATAGAGCACGGCGGCAACCAGGCTGGCCTGATCAAGATGCAGCTCTGCCAAAACCTGCGCCATTTCCAGACCGGTCCGGAAACTGCTGGCACCGGGCGCCCACAAGCGGTCTTCCCGGAACGCCTGAACGGCGATCTGGGCGGCTTTCTCACAAGCCCTCCGAAGCTGACCCGGATCCTCGAGATGAGTCTGTTCAGCGATGTGCTGCACGCAACGGTCTAAATCGACCTCGCCGTCACCGCTGATCGAATAGTCTTCCCGAACTTTTACCATGGCAGAGCTTTACCCGTTTGTTTTTCGGTTATTCTCACGGCCATCCTGGCCGTTCCATTGCGTATCCCCGAAACCCGGTCAGTCTGCGCTACGCTCAAACAACGCAATGGACTCAACGTGGGTGGTATGGGGAAACATATCCATCACACCGGCCTGTACCAGCCGATAACCGTTGCGCACCATCACCCCGGCATCCCGCGCCAGGGTAGCGGGGTTGCAGGACACGTAAACAATGCGGTTGGCACCGAAAGCGGTCAGATACTTACAGATCTCCTCCGCGCCTGAACGTGGCGGATCGATCAGAATCTTGTCAAACCCCTCTTTTGCCCAGGATTGCCCGGTGAAATCCCCGTGCAGATCGGCACCATGGAATTCCACATTGGAGAGATCGTTCAAGCGGGCATTTTCACGGCCACGAACCACCATGGCATCGTCACCTTCCACACCCACAACCTGACCGCCCTTGCGGGCCAGTGGCAGCGTAAAATTGCCCAGACCACAGAACAGATCCAGCACCCGCTCACCCGGCTGGACGTCCAGCCACTCGACCGCACGGTGCACCATATTGCGGTTGATACCGGCGTTCACCTGGGTGAAGTCCATAGGATGAAAGGCCATGGTGAGGTCAAACTCATCCATACGATAGGTCAGACGCTCATCGTCCCGCCCGCCGGATTCCGGCCAGATCCGGTGCACGGTGTCCGGGCCCTTGGGCTGCAGATAGATATGCAAGTCATGGGCCTGACCAAAGGCGATCAGCTTTTCCCGGTCGTCCGGCACCAGGTCATCCATGTTACGGAACACCATGGCAGCCGTATCATCGCCACAGGCCACTTCTACCTGGGCAATCCGGTCAAATGCCGCCATGCCATGCAGCAACTCCCGAAGGGGCTCGATTCGCTCACCGATCCGGGGATCCAGCACCACGCAGCGGTCAATATCGGTCAGAAAGCTGTTGCGTTTCTCCCGGAAACCAACCAGCACCGACTCCCGGGCCTTCACATAACGTACGCCCAGCCGCGCCTTGCGACGGTAGCCGAGGCTATCCGGAGAACGCATCGGAGCCACCCACTGCTCCGGTTCAATGCCCCCAAAGTGGGCAAAATGCTCGCGCAGGGTATTTTCCTTGAACCGGATCTGGGCATCGGCGCTCATGTGCTGAAGACTGCAACCACCGCAAAGATCGGCAAACTCACAGGGCGGCTGCTGGCGGTCAGGCGCTGCTTCCAGCACTTCGGTTGTGCGCAGTTCATCAAACCGGCTGCGGGTGCTGACCATTTTGGCCATCACGGTTTCGCCCGGCAGGGCTCCGTCAACAAACTGGGTTTTGCCATCAGCGCGGGCAATGCCCCGGCCATCGTGGCTCAGGGTCTCGATTTCACAACGCACAGGCTCCTTGGGCAGAACCTTGCGGCGACGCTTACTCATATAGAATTCTCTTGATTGGGGGCCACTCAGGCGCCGGGAAACACACCGGTGGAGAGGTAACGGTCTCCGCGGTCACAGATAATGGCCACGATCACGGCGTTTTCAACCTCACGGGACAATTTCAGGGCCGCTGCAATGGCACCGCCGGAGGACACACCACAGAAAATGCCCTCTCGCTCGGCCAGTGCCCGCATGGTGTCCTCGGCTTCCTGCTGGCCAATATCCAGAACCTGGTCGACCCGGCTGGCATCGTAGATTTTCGGCAGGTAAGCCTCCGGCCAGCGGCGAATACCCGGAATTGACGCCCCATCCTCTGGCTGCAGGCCGATAATACGGATATCGGGATTGCGCTCTTTCAGGTAACGGGACACGCCCATGATGGTGCCGGTGGTGCCCATGGAGCTGACAAAGTGCGTAACCCGCCCGGCGGTCTGCTCCCAGATTTCCGGGCCCGTGGTGTGATAGTGGGCCGAAGGGTTATCGGCATTGCTGAACTGGTCCAGAACCTTGCCCTTGCCCTCGGCCTCCATTCGAATGGCCAGATCCCGGGCGCCTTCCATGCCCTGCTCACGGGAAACGTTCACCACCTGTGCGCCGTATGCACGCATGGAGGCCCGTCGCTCCTCACTCAGGTTATCAGGCATGATCAGCACCATTCGGTAGCCCTTGATGGCCGCGGCCATGGCCAGCGCGATACCGGTATTGCCGGAGGTGGCTTCAATCAGGGTGTCCCCGGGCTTGATCTCGCCCCGGCGTTCAGCCTCCTGGATCATGCTCAAAGCCGGCCGGTCTTTCACCGAACCTGCCGGGTTGTTCCCCTCCAGTTTTGCCAGGATGACGTTACTGGTGTCTCCCGGCAGACGCTGCAGACGCACCAGGGGTGTATGGCCGACATAATCTTCAATGGTGGGGAAAATCATATTGATACCCTGTGATACACTTTCGGATTCGAATCATACGCGTTATGGCCGCCTTGTCCCAATACAGCTTGTCGCTATATCCATGACCTGCGGCTATAACTGTCTGTTTCCGGGATAACGGCCACGGTTATATCATTGCCGTTCAGCTATGCTGACATGGAAGTATCCACCAGCAGGCGTGTCCTGCCGGCGGACAAGGTAATTTTACAGGAACACGGTATGCGACGTTGGGGCATTCGCAAGAAAGTACTGGTGGTAACTCTGGTTCCCACCCTGCTCACCACGCTGTTGTTAGGACTATTCTTTACCTACAGCTGGGTGAACAATATTGAGAACCTGCTGAAGGATCGCGGAGAGTCCCTGTCCCGACAGCTTGCCGCAGGCTCTGAATACGGCCTGTTCACGGCCAATCGCAGCCTGCTGAGCAGCCTCTCCAACGCCCTTCTTGAAGAACAGGATGTTCGCTCCATCACCTTCTATGGCAGCGATGGCCAGCGCATGCTTCATACCGGCCCGGGCAGCGCTGAAACCGTGGCGATGGCACCGCTGGAACCCAACCAGCCGGTCCGGGTGACCCACGACAGCAGCACTCGTTTTGTCACGCCGGTTCACCTTCAGGATCTGATGATCGAGACCATGCTGGACCCGGACGCCCGCCAGTCTGCGGCGAAGCGCCAGGCCCCGCTGGGCTGGGTTGCCGTAGAGATGTCCCACGTCCGCACGGAAAAAGAAACCTACAAGGCGCTACTGATCTCGCTGCTACTGGTGATCGGTGGTGTCCTGCTCAGTCTTGCCATCGCGCTGCGGCTGAGCCGTGCCTTTACCGATCCGGTGTTCCAGCTCAACGAAGCCGTAGCCAAACTCAAGGAAGGCAAGCTCGACACCCGGGTTTACACCAGTGCCGGCCCGGAGTTCGAACAGCTGGAATCGGGGCTCAACGATATGGCCTCGGAATTGAGCAAGGCCCAGGCCGAAATGCAACAGAACATTGACCAGGCCACCGAAGACCTGCGGGAGACCCTGGAGACCATTGAAATCCAGAATATCGAACTGGACTTTGCCCGCAAGGAAGCACTGGAAGCGAGCCGGATCAAATCCGAGTTCCTGGCCAACATGTCACATGAAATCCGGACGCCGCTGAACGGCATCATCGGCTTCACCGAACTGTTGCTGAAAAGCCCACTGCCCCGCCAGCAGCGCGACCACCTGAACACCATCCGCAAATCCTCGGAAATCCTGCTGACCATCATTAACGACATTCTGGATTTCTCCAAGATCGAAGCCGGCAAACTGATCCTGGACCGCGTGCCGTTCCAGCTCCGGGATATCGTTGAGGAAGTGATGGTCATGCTGGCACCGGCGGCCCACGCTAAAAACCTGGACCTGGTGCCACTGGTCTACAACGATGTACCGGACAACATCATGGGGGATCCGCTGCGGGTCAAGCAGGTGATCACCAACCTGGTGAACAATGCCATCAAGTTCACCCAGACCGGCGAAGTGGTATTACGGGCGAGTCTGGAAGACGAAGATACCGAGCATAACCGGGTCACACTGCGCCTGAGCATAACCGATTCCGGCGTTGGTCTGTCACGTGCCCAGCAGCAGTCACTGTTTAACGCCTTCAGCCAGGCCGATGCCTCCACTGCCCGGCAGTATGGCGGTACCGGTCTGGGGCTGGCCATCTCCAAACGGCTGGTGGAAGAAATGGGCGGCAAGATCGGCCTGGAAAGTGAGCTGGGCAAAGGTTCCACGTTCTGGTTTACCCTGACGCCGGAACTGTCCTCAACCGGCGACAGCTCCAGCCCCAAAGAGGCGCTCCGAGGCGAGAAGATCATCTATCTCGAACACCAGAAGACCACCGGGCTGGCGGTGGAACACCTGTTAAGGGACTGGGGCGTGGCCGTTGAACGGGTTGCCTCACCCGGGGCGCTGCAGGAACAGATAGAAGAGGCGCAACGGCGGCAGGAAGGCTACGCCGGCGCCATCATCGGCATTACCCGCCACCTGCTCAACTCCAGCCAGTACTGCAACCTGGTGCGTTCCCTGGAAGTGGAACGCGACTGCCGCACCCTGTTGCTGACGCCCACTCTGGAAACCCATGACACGCCGCTGTCGGGTCTGGCCAGCGGCCACCTGACCAAACCGGTCTGCCGGGACGCCCTCTACGATGAACTGCTGTTGCTGATCCATGGCATTCAGTCGGGCAACCGAAGCGCGCCGGAAGCCGCGCTACCATTAAGGCAGAACAGCGGCTCAGGCACGCCCCGCATTCTGGCGGTGGACGATAACGAAGCCAACCTGAAACTGGTGATGACCTTGCTCAATGACTGCCGCCTGGAAGCCGAAGGCGCCTCCAGCGGATTCGAGGCATTGACCAAGGTGCGCCAGAAGGCGTTTGACCTGGTGTTCATGGACCTGCAGATGCCCGGGATGGACGGCGTGGAAACCACGGCCCGCATCCGTGATCTGGACAGCGGTTCACACCACACCCCCATTATTGCCCTGACCGCCCACGCTCTGGCGGACGAACAGGAACGGCTGGCGCAACAAGGCTTCGACGGCTATATGCCCAAGCCGATCAGCAGCAGCCAACTGGTAGAACTGATTCGCGAATACACCGGCTACGATTGCACCAATAGCGCCGACCGCTTCCGGATCTCCGAAGTACGGGATACCCGCCGGACACTGCGGCCTTCAAACCGCCGGATGCAGCAGGACTGCGTCAGTGTAGAGGAGAGCATTCAACTGGCGGCGGGCAAGGCCGATCTGGCGGAGGAGCTGTTCAGCATGCTGCTGGAGCAGTTACACACTGATATCGACCGGATTCAGGCGCTCTGGCAGACCGGCGACAACGAGCCCCTGCTTGAGTGCGTGCATAAGCTTCACGGGGCCACCCGGTACTGCGGCGTTCCCGAGCTGCGCACAGCCGCCAACCGGTTCGAGACCGCCCTGAAGTGCGAGGCTCCGGATCGTGAGCTGTTAAAAGATCAACTGATTGCGGCCATGGAGCGGCTGCAGATCTGGAGTGAGCAGACCGACTGGCAGCAACTGTTCCGGGAACAGCAGCGCCAGCCGGAAACCACCTGATTGTTGATCAGGCTCTGGCCCGGTCAAGAATCGCCTTCATGTCCCGGACCGCATCTTTCAGGCCGGTAAAGACGGCACGGGCGATGATCGCATGGCCGATGTTCAGTTCATTGATACCCGGAATAGCGGCCACCCGCTCGGTGTTGTGGTAGTGCAGACCATGGCCGGCATTCACAATCAGCCCCTTCTTGCGGGCATAGGCCACGGCATCGGCAAGCACTTTGAATGAGGCTTCCACCGCTTCGGGTTCCCCGGCCTCGGCGTATTCACCGGTATGCAACTCCACCACCGGCGCTCCGCAGCGCACCGCCGCGTCGATCTGTACCGGGTCCGGATCAATAAACAACGAAACCTCGGCGCCGATTTTTGCAAGACGATCACAGGCCTTGGCCACCCGCTCTTCCTGGCCATCCACATCCAGTCCACCTTCGGTGGTGAGCTCCTCGCGTTTCTCCGGCACCAGGCAAACACATTCCGGGCGCACCTGCTCGGCGAACGCCAGCATGGCGTCGGTCACCGCCATTTCCAGATTCATTTTGGTCTGCAGTACTTCCCGCAACAGCAGCACATCCCGATCCTGGATATGCCGGCGATCCTCACGGGGATGAATGGTGATGCCATCGGCACCGGCTTCTTCCGCCAACAACGCCGCCTGCACGGGGTCCGGGTAACGGGTACCCCGGGCCTGACGCAAGGTGGCCACATGATCAATATTCACTCCTAGCAGGACTCGGGTATTCATGATTCTCTCCCAGATGACGGATTCGAATGACTGAACAGGGAACGGCTGTGCAGCGGCCTGCCCTGCAAAAGGTAATCCACCAGCACCCGCATGACGCGCTTGGCGGTTTTACGGGGCGCTTCACTTATGAAATCGCCGGCCGCCAGTGCCAGCAATGCCTCACCCGGCAATTGGCGCAATGGCAGCTCGGGCGCGAGATTGGAAACGATCCCCTGGCCCGGGTCGTAGCCATAGAGCTGCCCCGCCTGTACAGACATACCGGTATCCGTGGTTTCGTCCCAGGCAAAATCGTAGCCCAGCGAGGCGGCGAACGCCCGCTCAAAACGCCTCAGTAAAGGCTCGACATCGTCCTGTGAAGACAGATCCGCCAGGGCCTGCAGGGTTTCAATATAGCTGGCAAACAACGCGGGGGAGGGATCGGCCACCGGTAACACCCGCTGAACCAGTTCATTAATGTAGAAACCACTGTACAGTGCACGGGGCTGGCTGACCGCTGGCGCGCTGCGAACTTCCAGCTGCACCAGGGTTTTCAGCTCGCTCTTGCCGGTCCAGTCCACTAATAACGGCTGGAACGGCTGCAATTGGGCCTTGAGCGGGCTTCTGGTGCTGTTGGCGCCGCGGGCAACCACACTCATGCGGCCGTGATTCAAAGTAAACAGATCCACCAGCAAGGCGGTCTCGCGCCAGGGTCGCCGATGGACCACATAAGCGGGCTCTTGCTGCACCGCGCCCTTCATGGCGGCCTCAGAAATCGCTCATGCCCAGGCTTTTCAGAGCCCTGTCGCTGTCAGCCCAGCCTCGCTTGACCTTGACCCAGAGCCGGAGCATCATCTTGGACCCGAACATCCGCTCCATATCAACCCGGGCTTCCTGACCGATACTGCGCAGGCGCTCACCCTTATCGCCAATGATGATTTTCTTCTGGCCTTCCCGTTCGACCAGAATCAGTGCCGAAACATGCAGGGTATTGCCCTGGTGCTTGAACTCTTCAATCTCCACTGCCACGGAATACGGCAGTTCAGCGCCCAGTTGGCGAGTGATTTTCTCCCGGACCATTTCGGCCGCCATAAAGCGTTCACTGCGGTCTGTGATCTGATCATCTGGGTAGAAGTGGACACTTTCGGGCAGGAAACGGCCAACAGCCGATTCCAGCGGCTCCAGATTGGTCTCTTTCAGTGCCGAAAGAGGAATGATCTCGGCAAAGTCCCGCTTTTTAGACAGAGCCTCCAGATGGGGCAACAACAGCTCCCGTTTCTCCAGCTTGTCGACTTTGTTGACCGCCAGGATAACCGGGCACTTTACCCGCTTGAGCTTCTCCAGCACCATCTCATCGGCACTGGTCCACGCCAGCTGATCCACCACGAAGACCACCACATCCACGTCGATCAGGGCGGACGCCGCCGCCTTGTTCATATAGCGGTTCAGGGCCCGGGGCTCATCCTCATGCATGCCCGGTGTATCGACATAAATGGCCTGTACCGGGCCCTCGGTCTTGATGCCCAGAACCTGATGCCTGGTGGTCTGAGGCTTCCGTGAGGTGATGCTCAGCTTCTGGCCAAGGATGTGATTGAGCAGTGTGGACTTGCCCACATTCGGCCGGCCGACAATGGCGACGAAACCACAGCGGCTTTCCGGGTTTTCCGGGCGGGTAATATCAGTCATCAGGAATTCTCCACACCCAGTTGCTTGAGTGCATTTCGGGCGGCCTGCTGTTCAGCAACACGTCGACTACTGCCAGTGCCGGTGGTTTTACGGTCCAGCGAGGGCAAGGCGCAGGAGACATGGAAAGTCTGGTTGTGGGCCTCGCCGTCAACAGAAATCACTTCATAGCGCGGCAACGGAAATTGCCTGGACTGCAGGTACTCCTGCAACCGGGTTTTCGGATCTTTCTGGGTGTCCTGAATATCCAGGTTTGCCAAGCGCTGTTCAAACCAGCGTAACACCTGAGCCCGACAGGTATGAAAGTCGCTGTCCAGATAAATGGCCCCGATAATGGATTCCACGGCATCGGCGAGTATGGACTCACGGCGGAAACCACCACTTTTCAGCTCTCCCGAACCGAGCCTCAGATACTGGCCCAACTGAAATTCACGACCGATCTCGGCGAGGGTAACCCCCTTGACCATACGGGCCCGAAGCCGGCTCAACTGCCCTTCCCGGGCCTTCTCGAAATGAAGATACAGATATTCGGCGATCACCATGTTCACGATAGAATCGCCCAGAAACTCAAGACGTTCGTTATTCTGGTTGCCAAAACTGCGATGGGTCAGCGCCAGCAGAAGCCGCTCCGGTTCCTTGAACTGGTAGCCAATGCGGCGCTGAAGTTGGTCTAGGTCTGGTTGTGAACTCACTGGCCCTGAAACTCATACTCGTGCTGGAAGTGCACAACGGTGTCCACGTTCCGGAAGATGTTATTGCGAACCTCGTAATCCACCTTGATCACGACCAGTTCGCCATTTTTTTCAACGGAGATGTTCTTTGGATCAAAACCGTCAACATTATTCACACTCAGGCGCTTGTTAATCAGGCTGCGCACCTGTGCAGGCCCCATCTGTGACAGGCCGTCGGTACCATCCAGGCTTTCCAGAGCCTCCTGGATGGTAAAGTCATCCAGGTAGGCCGGCCCGATCTTGATCGCCAGAGTCAGCAGGCCACCAAAGAACAGAGCCATGATCATCATCGTCAAAGCGCCGCCGTGCTGAGTGGTCAGGCCTGCGGGATAGTGTCTTCTCATCGTCTTGTACTCCGGAACCATCAGAATTATTGGATGCCACCCACCCGATCAAAAGATGGCAGACTTGTCAGTGATTTCCAGTGCATCCAGATGGCAAAGGCCTTGCCCACCACCATCTCATCCGGCACCGTGCCCCAGAAACGGCTGTCGTTACTGTTGTCGCGGTTATCGCCCATGACAAAGTAATGGCCTTCAGGAACAACCCATTCTCCCTCACCGGAACCGCTCACCCGCCCCATGGTCAGGTACAGATCATGCTCAACCTCACCCAACTGTTCCCGCCAGCGTTCCATGGGGGGCAAGCGCGCAACGAAATCCCGGGGAACCGGCTCATCATTGATGAACAGTTGCTTGTTGCGGTAACGAATATGATCGCCCGGCAGGCCGACCACCCGCTTGATGTAATTGGTGCTGCCATCCTCAGGATAACGGAACACCATGACATCACCCCGCTCCGGATCGCCGATCTCAACAATCTTGGTACCGGCCACCGGCAGGCGCAGGCCATAGGCGTACTTGTTGACCAGAATAAAATCCCCCACTTCGAGGGTCGGTAACATGGAGCCTGAGGGGATCTGGAACGGCTCGATCAGGAACGACCGAAGCACCAGGACTACCGCCAGCACGGGGAAAAATGAGCGGCTGATATCCACCAGCCAGGGTTCCCGGTCCTCGAACTCATCGGCTGATTCGTCTACCTGGCCACCCTGCTCTGCGCCGGCAAGCCGACGCTTTCTCAGGAACGCGATGTCCGCCAGCCAGACCGCTCCGGTCACGAAGGTCAGAACCACCAGTACCAGTGGAAAATCGATGTCCATCCAGGTGCCTTTTTAGTTATCCACTTTCAATACAGCAAGAAACGCTTCCTGAGGCACCTCGACATTACCCAGCTGCTTCATGCGTTTTTTACCTTCCTTCTGCTTCTGAAGCAGTTTCTTTTTGCGGCTGACGTCGCCACCGTAACACTTCGCCGTTACGTTCTTGCGCAGGGCCTTGACCGTTACCCGGGAGACCACCTGGGTACCAATGGCAGCCTGAATGGCAATATCAAACATCTGACGCGGGATCAGCTCTTTCATCTTCTCGATCAACTGGCGCCCTTTGCGGTGGGACAGATCCCGGTGCACAATCAGCGCCAGGGCGTCGACACGATCCCCGTTGATCAGCACATCCAGGCGAACCAGGTTAGCACTCTGGAAACGGACAAAGTGGTAATCCAGTGACGCAAAGCCACGGCTGGCCGATTTGATCCGGTCAAAGAAGTCCATCACCACTTCCGCCATCGGCAGCTCGTAGGTGAGCTGTACCTGTGTGGACATGAAGTGCATGTTCTTCTGCACACCGCGCTTTTCTTCACACAGGGCAATGACATTACCGAGGTGCTCCTGGGGTACCAGGATGTTGGCCTCGACAATGGGCTCACGCATTTCTTCGATGGAACCAATATCCGGAAGCCGTGATGGGTTGTCCACCGACAGAGTCTCACCCTGCTTGGTGACCACTTCATAGATTACCGTCGGCGCCGTGGTAATCAGATCCAGGTCGTACTCTCGCTCCAGCCGCTCCTGGATGATCTCCATGTGCAGCATGCCCAGGAAACCACAGCGGAAACCGAAGCCCAGAGCATCCGAGTTCTCGGGCTCAAAGAACAACGAGGCGTCGTTGAGGGTGAGCTTTTCCAGGGCATCCCGGAAATCGTCATAATCGTCGGCGCTGACCGGGAACAGACCGGCGTAAACCTGGGGTTTCACTTTCTTGAACCCCGGCAGCATCGGGGTTTCTTCCGCAAACTTCTGGTGCACGATAGTGTCACCCACCGGCGCACCGTGGATGTCTTTGATCCCCGCAACAACAAAACCGACGTCACCGGCTTCAAGCACATCGGTGTCGGTGGGCTTGGGATTGAAGACACCAACCTTGTCGGCGTTCCAGGCTTTCTTGGTGGACTTGATAACGATCTTGTCGCCTTTACGCAGTACACCTTCGGTCACCCGAACCAGTGACACCACGCCCAGGTAGTTATCAAACCAGGAATCAATAATCAGTGCCTGCAACGGCGCGCTGCGATCACCCTTGGGGGGCGGAATCTTTTTGATCAGATCCTCGAGGACATCCTCAACACCCAGTCCGCTTTTGGCACTGCAGCGCACGGCATCGGAAGCGTCAATGCCGATAATGTCTTCAATTTCCGCCGCAACCCGCTCGGGCTCGGCCTGGGGCAGATCCATCTTGTTAAGGACCGGCACCACTTCAAGGCCTTGTTCGATAGCGGTGTAGCAGTTGGCCACCGACTGGGCTTCCACACCCTGACCGGCATCCACTACCAGCAGCGCCCCCTCACAGGCGTACAGTGAGCGGGACACCTCGTAGGAGAAATCCACGTGGCCCGGGGTATCGATGAAATTCAGTTTGTAGGTTTCCCCATCCTTTGCCTTGTAGTTGAGCGTGACGCTCTGGGCCTTGATGGTGATCCCGCGTTCCCGCTCCAGATCCATGGAGTCCAGGACCTGTTCGGCCATTTCACGGTCTGTCAGGCCACCGCAGATCTGGATAAAACGATCCGCCAGCGTGGATTTACCGTGGTCGATGTGGGCAATAATGGAAAAGTTACGGATTCGGCTCAGTTCAGTCACAGACAATGATTACTCATATAAGACGTAGGATTGAGCCCGGAGGGGCCGCTACCGGGATCCGGGAACGGCGTGATTTTACCGGTTACAGGCCGCCATTGCCATGATCAGGAAATAAGCGGCTTCTCGTACTGCCGGATCAGGAATCCGATCAGGGCATCTTCGTCCAGCGGATAGCTGAACAGATTGCCCTGGCACTGGGCGCAACCGGCGGATTTCAGGAACGTCAGCTGCTGCAGCGTTTCCACCCCTTCCGCCACCACCGTCAGGTGCAGTTTGTGAGCCAGGGCAATCACCGCCGACGCCACATCGGTGGCACTGACGTTGTAGGGAATGTCGCGAATGAAGCGATGATCAATCTTGATCACATCCAGCGGCAACTGCTGCAGCGCCACCAGTGAGCAGGAGCCGGTACCGAAATCATCCAGAATCAGGCACACGCCCAGGTCGTTCAGGGACACCAGCAATTCCCGCAGCATTCTCGGGTCTTCATTGAGCAACTCCGCCGGCATTTCCAGCTCCAGCCGCTCGGGAGAGACTCCCGTCTCGGTAATCACCCGCCGGATCATGTCCAGGAAGCCGGAGTCCGTCAGCTGCCGCACCGAGAAGTTCACCGCCATCTTCAGCGACTCGAACCCGGCCCGCTCAAGTGCCTGGACCTGGATACAGGCTTGCCGCAGCGCCAGCTCGCCCAGGCGGATAATCAACCCGGTTTCCTCCGCCAGGGTGATGAACTGCTGGGCCGAGACCAGGCCTTTTTCCGGATGATGCCAGCGCAGGAAAGCCTCCACACCTATCACCCGCTGAGTGGCCAGATCCACTTTTGGCTGGTAGTGCAGCACGAACCGGTCGCCATCGAGTGCCGTGGCCAGCTCTTCCTGTTGTAGCAGACGGCGAGCGGCCTGGATGTTCATGGCCGGCGTGAAGAACTGATAGGTATTGCGCCCCAGTTCCTTGGCGCGGTACATAGCCAGGTCGGCATATTTCATCAGCGCGCCTGCATCCTCACTGTCGTGAGGGATCATGGTGATACCGATGCTGACGGTCACACCTACCTCATGGTCGTTCAGTCGAATGCGCTGGCACAGGCGCCGCAAAATGTTTTCCGCCACTTTGCCGGCGGCTTCGGAGCCACTGATCCGGGACAACAACACCACAAATTCGTCGCCACCGAGCCGGGCCACGGAATCTTCCTCACGGACACAGCCTTCCAGCCATTGCGCGACCTGACGCAGAAGTTCGTCACCGGCATCGTGCCCCAGGGTATCGTTGATCCGCTTGAAACCGTCCAGATCAAGGAACATCAGGGCTGCCGCCTCGCCACTTCGGCGACTGCGACGAACCACGTGATTCAACCGATCCCGGAACAGCTGCCGGTTAGCGAGCCCTGTCAGTGGATCGTAGAACGCCAGTCGGTGCAGTTCGGACTGAGCTGCCTTGAGCTGGGTAAGATCCCGAAGGCTCAGAACCACACCGTTGACGCCAGGCACCGAGAGCATCGCGGTGAAGGTGCCTTCCATATCCCTCCACTGGCCATCGGCATCGCGCACCCGGGCACGCACCACCGGCATCTGTTTGCCCGGTGAGGCCATGGACTCCTCAAACCCTCTTTGCAGGTGCGACCAGTCATCCATGTGCACCAGCTTCTCGAATTCCAGGGCTTCAACCTTATCCGGATCGAATCCCAGGATGTCACGACTGGAAGGGCTGGCATAGAGCGGGCGCCCACGACGATCCATGACCAGAGTGACGTTCGCTGCGCCCTCAGTGATGGCGCGATAACGGCCGGCGCTGACCTGGGCAATCAGCCGGGAGCGAATCAGGGCCAGCACGAACAGCCAGAGCAGCAAACTGATGGCCAGGCCAGAGCCGAGAACAATCGGGGGGCGTGGGTCGGCGGCTAGATAATCAAAGGCTGGCGTGGAACGGGTCTGCAGCAGCCACTCCCGGCCACCGTGTCTGATGGTCTGGCTCATTTCAAAGCTGAATTCGTTGTCCAGCGATCCGAGATTGGAGCCATACATCAGCGTATCTCGTGCCACCAACCCGCTGTCGTAGATGCGCACATCCAGAAACGGCGATATCAGGCCAACAATACCGTCGATCAGGTTGTTCATCCGGAAGGCACTGAACACGTACCCGGCCAGCATCATGCGGCGCTCGGCCCGGATCTCCGGAATCTCGCCGCCCTGGAACACCGGGTAGTACATCAGAAAACCGGCCTGATCCTCGGCGACAGACTCCTGCACCAGCACAACCTTGCCGGTGACCGTCGGGATAGCGTCATCCCTGGCCTGTTCCATGGCAGTACGGTGGATGGGGTCACTGAAAGCGTCATAACCCAGCGCCTTGCGATTACGCTCGGTGCCCGGCTCCAGATAAACCATGGGATAGTAGTAGGGCCCGGTACCCAGCGGCTTGACCAGATAATTGTAAAGCCCCTCCGCCCGAACCGAGGCAATGTGATCGGCCATTTCTCGGACACCAATACGCTCCACGTAGCCGATACCCTCAATGCCAGGGTAATAACGATTGATATCGACGTTGTCGACGTACTCTTTCCACTGATCGCGTGTGACTTTACCGGTGACAGCAAACAGACCGGCACTGCCGGCAAGAACCTGTTCGTAATTGAGCAAGCGTTCTTCAATCGCGGTTTTAAGCTGCAGGGACTGAGTGCGGAATCGGGCCTCGGTGCGATCTTCAACCAGCCGGATGGAGACCTGCCAAAGCAATACCGTCGCAACCACAGACACCAGGAATACCACCCAGGCTATCCAGGAATTGCGCAGCTTCAGCAACTGACGGAGGGGAAGATCCTTTTTGGTCATCATCGTGTTCGGCCCATTCCATGACCCGGTTTATTGTCGAATCCGGCGAGTATAACAAAAGTGCTCTTGAACGCGCAGTAGGTAGGACCTTAACGGATATCATCTTTGAATCCCGGCAGAAAACCGATTTATGAAACCTCGTAGAATTGGGCAATAAATGAGCAGGATTACGTTAGCAGCCCGCCCGTGCCAGTGATTGAATAGAGCTGTTGTACTGAATTTTTCAGCTCTCAAAGGAAATCGTCATGCAATTTTGCACACCCACCCTGAGGGTCGCTGCCCTCGCCATGCTGGGGGCCTCTGCCAGCTCGATAGTCGTTGCCGAGAGCAATTCGCAACACTCGCACTACGACAAAGAATGGAAGACCCCGATTGACGGCCCCGAAGAATGGTTCACTGGCGAGGTGACGGTAGATCCCGTTTTCCCGAGCAACGATGTCGCCCGGTATTCCGGCGCGTACGTGACCTTTTCTGCGGGCGCGCGGACGATTTGGCATGAACACCCAGCCGGACAACACATCGTGGTGACCGACGGAACGGCTCTGGTCGGAACTCGCGATGGCTCAGTGGTAGAGTTTCATGAAGGCGAAGCCGTCTGGTGCCCGCCCGACATGGATCACTGGCATGCTGCAACACCCGATGCCCCAATGACCCACTTTGTCGTTACAGCATTCAAGGACGGCGAAAATGTGGTCTGGAAGGAGAAAGTGACGGACGAGACTTACCAGAACGCCCTGAAAATCTCCGAGTAACGGATACATTCAAGATCCTCAGGACCAATTGCACTCCGAAAATCCAGATGATCGGAGTGCTTTTTTGTTCCCTTTTGTTCCTGTTATTCCTCCCTATCCGCAAATACCTTCTTAACGACCGGCATTGCAGAGAAAACGTTTGGCCATCCCGCGTAGAAGGCAAGATGGGTGAGCACTTCCGAGGCCTGCTCCTTGCTGAGCCCGTTGGTCATCGCCTTGTTCAGATGGAACGGGACCTGTTCAACCTTGCCTGCAGCAATCAGGGCGCTGACGGTCACCAGGCTTCGATCCCGGGGCTGCAATCCCGGCCGCAGCCAGAGATCGAGGAAGAGCGCGCTTTCGGTATAGTCGACCACTCCCTGGGACACCTCGCCAAACGTGTCCTGAACGAACGTTTGGCGTTGCGCCTCGGCTTCTTTGTCCAGTGGCAGCAGTTCCGGGCTTACCGCAGGCAAATCGGAGGCCTTGACGCCCCTGGATTCGAAGACTTCCGCAGTCACAACAACGGCCGACATGGCATTTGCCCAGCCTGAATAAAAGGCAAGATGGGTAATGAGTTCGGAGATCTAGGACGGCTTAACCCCGTTATCCAGCGCAAGGTTTACATGGTAAGGCAGCTCAACTTGCTGGTTTCGGGAGATCAGCGCGGCGAGTGTGACAACACTTCGGTCACGGGCCGACAATCCAGGACGGTTCCAGACCTCATCAAGAACCAGGTTTTCCGTGTAAGACGCCAACGCAGGCGAAACCGCCTGAATCTGCGCCATCGTCGGGGCACTGCCAGGCAAGCTGAGACTTGAGCCCGACGCCGAACCCTGCGCGAGCGCAGGTGCTGAAAAACAAAGGGCAAGGGGGAAAAGGGTTGATGCCAGTTTTTTCATGATGAACGCTCCGGATTGTTGGAAACGGGGTGATGGAGTTGCTGAAAAACGAGGCCCGGGGCTTGCTAGCGGCCTACGGAAATGGTGGCTGTGAAGCTGTCGAATTTACTCAAATGCTCCAGGGCGCGACGCTCCCCTGGACAGCCAGCACAAAGCAAAGCCGCCACAGGGTTCGGGCCATCGCAAGGGACTTCATGGTCAAGACTTCAACTGGTCAGCCACTGGCAGACGGCGGATACGCTTTCCGGTCGCAGCATGGATGGCATTACACAGGGCCGGCGCAACCGGTGGCAGCCCTGGTTCGCCCACACCGCCCATGGCATCGCCAGGGTTATCAATCAAATGGACACGCACCACCTTCGGAGCATCCGGCATTCTCGGGAGCAGGTAATCGTGGAAGTTGCTCTGAGCGGCAACGCCGTTTTCAAAGGTCACTTCGCTCTTGAGTGCGATACCGATTCCCATGACACACGCACCCTCCATCTGAGAGCGGATGCGCTCTGGATTGGCCTGAGGCCCACAGTCGAAGGCAATGTCGGCCCGGTGGATGGTGAGTTCGCCAGAGTCATCCACCTCAACCTCGAAAACAATCGCCGTGTAGGAAGCAAAGCTTTGGTGGAACGCCAGGCCAAGACCTCGCCCATCTGGCAGCTCTCGCCCCCAGCCTGCTTCCTCTGTGGCACGCTCAATAACACGCCGCATCCTGGCGGTGTCGATCGGGTACAAATCAGGATCTTCACCGTAGTTCCAGCCATCGCCAACGGTCAGGTTATGCACCTTCCTGTCCGGGCCCAGCAGTTCCAGTACGTAGTCCCGATGGTCACGGCCCGCAGCGACGGCCATTTCATGGGCAAAGCTCTGAATGGCCCAGGCGTGAGGCAGGTTGTAGACCGACCGGAACCAGCCAATCCGCACGTGGGCCGACGCTGGTGGATTCTCAAGCCGGATCGACGGAATGCTGAACGGCATGGTGTTGAAGCCCATGCCCAGCTCAAACTCGCCTTTATGCTCGGGATCCGGAGCAAACAGCGACGCAATGCTTGGCGAAAGGGTCCTGTGCAGCCAGCCCGTGGCCTTGCCTTCGGCATCAAGACCGGCTTTAAGGTGATCCACGGAGACCGCATGGAAGTAGGCGTGCTGCACATCGTCTTCCCGTGACCACTGCAGCTTTACCGGTCTTCCCTCAAACTCTTTTGCCACCCGTGCCGCCTCGCTGACGAAGTCCGGCTTTGATTTGCGCCCGAAACCACCCCCTAGCAGGGTCTGGTGGACGGTCACATTCTCTGCATCGATACCGAGGATGCCAGCAACGCCGCCCCGGGTTGCTCCGGGATTCTGAACCGGCGCCCAGGCCTCGGCCTTACCGTTCTGCACCCGAACAACAGCAACCGGCGGTTCCATCGGCGTCTGGGCCATGTGCGGCATGTAGTAGGTTGCTTCCACGACCTTTGCAGCGTTGCTCAGGGCCGCGTTTACATCGCCCGACTGTCGAATCACTTTTCCGGGGGATTGTGCGGTTTCCTCCAGGGCGGCCCGGAAGGGCTCGGAGGTATAACTTGCGTTATCCCCCGCCGACGAAAGATCCCACTGAATCTTCAGTGCCTTTCGTCCTTCCATGGCGGCCCAGGTGTTGGTTGCCACAACCGCCACACCCCCAAGCGGGTTGAAGGCTGCCGGTTGGTCTGCCGTGTCGATGCGTATTACCTTTTCGACACCCGGGACCTCAAGCGCAGCACTACCGTCCACACTGGTAATTCCGGCTCCGTACACGGGTGGCCTTGCCACCACGGCATAAAGCATACCGTCGAGCTCGACGTCCGCGCCGAACACGGCTTTGCCGGTGACGATATCCTCTCCGTCGAGGGCCCTCGGGTGGGCTGATGTCAACTCGCCATTCACCCAACCCGACTCTTTCCCAATGAATCGGAGTTCGCTGTCCTGCTTCAGGGTCAGCCCATGACGACCAGGAACGTCCAGATCCCTCGCCGCACCGGCCAGCTCGCCAAAGCTCAGTTCACGCCCCGTGGGGATGTGGGTCACCGTATGAATTCCGGTCCGGACCTCGGATGTGGGCACGCCCCACTGGTTTGCCGCCGCCTGCTCCAGCATCTGCCTTGCAGCCGCGCCCGCACGACGAATGGGCTGATACCAATGACGCATACTTCTGGAGCCGTCGGTATTCTGGTTACCGTACTTTTCCTGATCAGCCGGCGCCTGCTCCACTCGAACCTGCTCCCAGTCAGCGCCAAGCTCGTCGGCTGCAACCATGGCCAGACTGGTTCGGATGCCCTGCCCCATCTCTGCCCGGTTATTGATAAAGGTTACGCTGCCGTCGGCGTCGATGCGGATAAACACGTTCGGGTTGTCGACCCAACCTCCGGGCATGGCGCCAGCGCCGAACTGCGCCTGTTCATTCGCAAAGCCCGCGTCCCAACGGGCCGCCAGCACCAGCGCCGAGGCGCCAGCCATGCCTTTGAGAAGACCGCGACGGCTGACGTTGGCAAGCATCAGGGTGTCGTTTGAATAACTCATGAGGGCGCCTCCTCACTGACAACGCGTTCGACCGCCGCGAGGATGCGGTTGTATGTGCCACACCGGCACAGATTGCCCGCCATGGCATCGATGATCTCCTGGGAGCTCGGACTGGGATTATTCTTCAGAAGCCCGGTCGCATTCATGATCTGACCACCCTGGCAGTAGCCGCACTGGGCCACGCCAAGATCCAGCCAGGCCTGCTGAACCCGCTTACCCACCGCATCATCGGCCATGGCCTCAATGGTTTTCACCTCACCAGACACAGCGGAAACCGGTGTCACGCAAGAGCGGGTAGCCACGCCATCGATATGAACCGTACAGGCACCGCACTGCGCCATGCCACAGCCGAACTTGGTGCCTTTCATTCCGACCACGTCCCGTATGACCCAGAGCAGGGGCATGGAATCCGGCACATCCAGCTCATACTGGCGTCCGTTAATGGTTAAACTGGCCATGGGCTATCTCCCTCATCGATTCTTTTCTGACTTCAGGCGGCGGCAGCGCTCTCACGGGATGGTTGTGAGCGCCGCTCTGTCTACCATTTTGCGATAACCGGTCAGGCAGGCTGCTGTACCAGCTTGCGAATATCCTGCATCGGCGGCGCCCCGAACATCCGGCTGTATTCGCGGCTGAACTGCGAGGGGCTTTCGTACCCCACCTGAAAAGCGGCGCGAGACGCGTCCAAGTGTTCAGTCAGCATCAAGCGGCGGGCTTCGCTGAGCCGCATTCTTTTCTGGTACTGAAGAGGCGTCATCGCCGTCATTGCACGGAAATGGTGATGAAAGGCAGAGACGCTCAGCCCGGCCCGGCTGGCCATCTCGTCGACCTTCATGGATTCCTTGTAGTGTTCTTTCAGCCACTCAATGGTTTTGGAGACCCGATAGCCGTTCTGGCCCGAGGCCGCCATATTTCGAAGACGAGGGCCCTGCTCTCCTTTCAGCAACCGGTAGAGAATCTCACGCTGAATGAGAGGACCGAGCGCCGCGCTGTCTTCGGGCTCACCAACGAGGTCGAGCAATCGATTGAAGGCATCCATTAACGGCGCATCGATAGTGTTGACCGCGATACCAAGGGACTTGTCGAAAGGCTGCCGTGCGATGTGAGCCGGGTTCTCCAGTATCAGTTGTGACAGCGCCCGAAAATCGATCTCCATAGTGAGACCCAGGTACGGCTGGTCCTCCGATGCCTCGAGGATTCTGGAAACCACCGGTAAATCAATGGAGGTAATCAGGAACTGGCTGGCGTCGTAGAAAAACGTATCTTCGCCCACCACAACCTGTTTTCGACCCTGGCCAATCAGGCAAATACTGGGCGCCAGCATGTAGCTGGTCGGGTCCGTAGGATGATGCCAGCGGTGAAGGCTCAGGCCCTGAATGTCTGTGTCCAGACGGTTGGTCCCCTCGGTGGCCTGCTCAATCCTGGCTGCAAGACCGAGGGGGCCACGGTCATTGCTCATATAAGTTTGCGGTTCATTTGCACGCGCCTGCTTGTCAGACATTGCTCGGTTGCCTCCACGAATCACTGTTCCAATACGGTTGTTCAGGAAGTCAGGGATACAGCGTTCTGACTTGATTCAAGCTCAAAACCGACGCCAATTCACGCCCCACACCTGCCACGAAGAGAATCAGGCAAGAATTCAACAGTATCGGGCCACCCTCGCCCCAAACCTCAGCAGAAGAACGACCCCGGGCCCTGACCGCACCTGATCATTTCCACCAGGCGCTAAACTTGGCCGGTTGCGGCTGATCCAACTCCACCGGTTCACCTACCATCGGCGTCAACAAATCGAACGGTTTTCCCTCACTCGCTGCCACCACGCGCTCAAAGGGCTCGTCCCATGGGTGCCTGGCCAGCGTAAATCGGCCAACGTGCGCCGGAATGAGCGCGTTTGCACGAAGATCCTCAGCAGCAGCCACCGCTTCTTCAGGGTTCATGTGGATATACGGCCAACGGGAGTCGTGTTGCCCGCTGTCCAGCGACACCAGATCAAAAGGACCGAAGCGTTCGTCAATCGCTGCGAAATGGGGGCCATAACCGGAATCCCCGCTGAAGAGCACGCGACGATCGGGCGTTTCGATCACGAAACCCGCCCAGAGCGTTTTGCCGCGAGTGAGCAGGCGACCAGAGTAATGACGGGCCGGGATGAGGTGTATGCGAACCTCGTTACCGATTTCAAAACTTTCATACCAGTCACCCTCCCAGACATTTGCCTCTTCATAGCCCCACCCCCGGAAGTAACTTCCGACACCCAGCGGAGAGACGACCTGATCCACTTTGGGTTGAAGTTTTGTCACGCTGGCATAGTCGAGGTGATCCCAGTGATCATGGGTGATAAGCAGCGCATCAATGTCTGGAAAATCACTGGCCGTGTGGCCATTGGTCCCCGCGTAGGCCGCGTTGAGAAACGGCAAAGGCGCTGCGTAGTCACTGAACACCGGATCGATCAGGATGCGCTGGCCATTCAATTGGAGAAAAAAGGAAGAGTGGCCAAACCAGACCACCAGGTCTTTTCGGGCATCAAGTGCCTTCAGATCGACTTTCCGGGATGGAATTGATCCGTTTGGTGCCAGCCCTTGAGTATCGGAACGCAGATTTTCGAGCAAGACTTCCACAAAGGATTTGTCGCCAGCGAACATGGGAGTCTCAATCAGATTGTGAAACTGCCCGTTGCGATAATTGGAGGAGCGTTCAATCGCCGATAAGCGATCACCTTCGGGCAGTTCGCCAAACTTGGGATGCTGAAGATAGGCCCCGCCAGCAACAATCAGGACGGCAAGGATGCCGATCAAACCGTAAAACACGCTTCTTGCCTTTCTCTTCATGACACTGATAACCAACCCTGACTGACGTATTCGAGAGGCGATGTTCCGCTTACCAGACCCGTCATTAAACACCACTGGATAAAACGCGTTCACCTCTTTTCAGCGCCTGCCGGAGAATCAGGCAAAAAACCAGCAGGATCGCTATAAGAAGGCGGCGGGGAGAGGTGCTCCAATGGTCTGGCGATAGGAAAATCCACTGAGGCGACAGAGGAAAACAGCGTCATGCCGAACAAACCATTCCCGAAATCCCAGACTCACTACACCGAAGAGTCCCAAAGTTCATTTACCGGCCCCGCCGAGTTCTTCACAGGTGATGTCCAGGTGGATGTGATGTTTCCCAATAACGACACGGCTCACTATTCCGGAGCCTTTGTTACCTTCTCGCCCGGCGCGCGCACCGCCTGGCATGAACATCCCGCAGGCCAGCACATGGTCGTGACGCGGGGCACAGCACTGACCGCGACACGGGATGGGACAGTGATCAAGTTCAAGGAAGGCGAGGCGGTCTGGTGCCCGCCCGACGTGGACCACTGGCACGGCGCCACACCGGACGCGCCGATGAAACATTTTGTCGTCACAGGAGATAAAGACGGTGAGAATGTTTCCTGGAAAGAAAAGGTTAGCGAGGAGGAGTACCAACAAGCCGTTGCCAAAACCCGATAGAAAGAAGCCCCCCGTTTAACCGGGGGGCTTCCTTTTTTGGGCCAGCCCGGCTTTGCCTTATTGAAAGACCGGAAACTGGCTTGCCTCGCCGTAGTCCTTGATCGGCTCCAACGCAGTCAGCGCGTCCATGTCAGCCTGTTCGATCACGAAATCCACCGCGGCATTGTTCGCCATATGCTCCGGGTTGGCGGTTTTGGGCAACGGCAAAAGGCCCAGTTGCAGATCGTAGCGAATACAAAGCTGCGGCACGGAGACATTGTACTTCTCCGCCATCTTGATAATCGCCTCGTTCTTGAACAGCTCACCGTGCCCCACCGGTGAGTAAGCTTCCACCAGCATGCCTTTGTTGCGGGAGTAATCGATCAGCGCACTCGGCACATTGGTAACATGCGCCAGGATCTGATGAACCATCGGCGCCACGCTGCAGCCTTCGAGAATATTATCAATGTCCCGTTCCTGAAAGTTGGACAGACCGATGGCTTTCAGTTTTCCGGCCTTATAGGCGTCTTCCAGAGCCCGCCAGGCCTCCTGATTGCCCTCGGCAAAGCGGTCTTCGGATCCGAAGTGATCCCAGGGCTGTGGGCTGTGGATGATCATCAGATCGAGGTACCCGAAGCCCATTTTCTCGAGCGATTCCTCAATCGCGGCAGTCGCCTCCTCATAGGTCTTGTGACGGGCAGCCAGTTTGCTCGTGACAAACACTTGCTCACGCTCCAGAGAACTGGCGCGCACACCGTCCGCTACCTCGGCTTCGTTACCGTAATCCTGGGCCGTGTCGATGTGCCTGTAGCCAAGCTCGATGGCATTTTTGACGGCATTTGTGGCGGATTCGCCCTCGATCATCCACGTTCCGAGGGCAAGCTTCGGGATCGCAATACCGTTGGATAGTGTGTAAGTCTCTTCGAGAATCATTGGGGTCGATCTCCTTTTTAAGCCCTGGTTTTCCGAACCTGATTAAACGGGTTTCGAAATTGAGGCATTCAGGGGTAAGACCATCGCCTCATGAAGAAAAGTCTGACCGTAAAGCGCCGTTCTTTGAATACACGATCCAAGCGGTTCATTGCCTAATAATCCAGCACTGCCGATTCCTTGAGCTAAGAACCTTTTACGATCGGGGACTAAACCTTGAACGCCTCCACCAGGAAATCAATCATCGCTCGCACCTTGGCAGGAAGGCGTCGGGCGGGCGAAAACAGCAGATGCACGCCGCCCAACTCCACCGCCGGAATGTCGAGATCCAGTGTCACCAGGGTTCCCTCGCGCACGGCATCGGCAACGATAAAGTCCGGCTGGTAAATCACCCCCTGCCCTCCGACGGCCGCGGCCAGGAGGGCATCTCCGTTATTTGCCCTGAGTGGCCCCCGGACCGGGACTTTCACCTCACCATGACGGCCAAACGACCAGGTTCCCTCTCCCTGCTGGGAGGACAGCGAGTAACTGAGGCATTGATGACTGCTCAAGTCCGAGACTTTCCGGGGCGCTCCGTGACGCTCAAGATAACGCGGAGAGGCACACACACGCATGGGGAAGTCTCCCAGATGCCTTCCCCTCAGGTCGCTGTCGGCCAGATGTCCAATGCGAATCGCAAGATCCCATCCCTCCGCAATCAAGTCCTGCTGCGCGTCACTCAAGCCAAGGTCAATATCGACATGGGGATAACGGCGGCCAAAATCCGGTAGAAGAGGCGCGATGTAATGGATACCGAATGACAGGGGAACATTCAGACGGAGCAGACCTACTGCCTCACTACGCTGGGCTGCGAGTTGAGACTCGGCCTCTTCAAGATCCCGGAGAATTCGTCGGCAGGTGGCGAGATAATCCAACCCGGCATTGGTCAGTGTCAGTCGACGGGTGGTGCGGTGACACAGTTGAACACCCAAGCGTTGCTCCAGGGCGTCCATATGTTTCATTGCCATCGCCGGAGATATGCCCAGGTCTCGTCCGGCTGCGGAGAGGCTGCCAAGTGTTGCCGCCTTGGCAAACACCCTCATCCCGGTAAAACGGTCCAACATTGTTTTAAACCCTGAGTTAAAACTGATCCTACATTTAACACATTCTCTCCTTATCAGTGAACAGTTAGTATTCAGCGGCAGCGACGTGAGTTTCCTTAACATGCGCGGTTACGCGCGATACCCGCTACAGCCAACCTCCGGCAATACTCTGCAAGTGGCCAATCAATGCCATAAGTAAAACACCGGAAGAGCGGTAAAGGGCATCGGGTAACCGAACGACCGCGCAGTGAATCCATTACACAAAACTCTAACCAGAGGACATCTCTTGATGATGAAAGACTCCAGGGAAAGCTATGGAACGCTCAGCAAAAGCCTGCACTGGGTGATGGCCGTGTTGATTGGCTGGCAGTTTCTCAAGTTCAGCGACCGGATTGCTGACGGTGAGCACTGGGTTGGCGAAACTCTGGTGCCCTGGCATGTGTCAATCGGAACGCTGTTGCTTGCATTAGTTGTGCTACGCATGGTTTGGGCATTCAGCCAGCGCGGCCAGCGACCCGTGCACGACTATCCCCAGGAACTCCCGGTAAAAATCGGTCACGGGCTGCTCTATGCATCCATGCTTTTACTGCCCATCACCGGAATTCTAATCCTGCTGGGCGGTGGCTATGGACTAACCGTTTTTGGGGTGGAAGTGATTGCCCGAGGTGAGAAGATTGCCTGGGCATCGGCCATCGGTGGCATCCATTCAACCCTCGCCTGGGTTCTGGCAGTGTTGGTGATTGGCCATGTCGTTATGGCACTGTTCCATCATCATGTGAAAGCTGATGGCACCCTGAGCCGGATGGTCTGAATCAAATCAAATTTGGTCGGGCACCGGGCCGATACTGTCTGAGCCCACCGCCAACGAATCCGCAAAAAAATCTAACAACAGGCGCACCTTCGGCGACAGATGACGGTTATGGGGATACACCGCCCAGATACCGTCATCGTCTTCCTGGTAATGAGTCAGCACCGGAATCAACAGCCTGGAATCCAGAGCGTTCTGAACGTAGTAATCCGGTAGCTGAACAATACCAATGCCCTTGAGGGCGGCATCAAGCAGTGCCCTGCCACTGTCGCAGCGGATGTTCCCCGTTACCCGTACGTTGCGCGGCTGGCCCAATTCCTGGAAGCGCCAGTAATCCAGGTTTCCCAGCAGGCAGTTGTGGTTCGCCAGTTCGGACAACGAGTGAGGCGTGCCGTGCGTGGCGAGATAATCGGGCGAGGCACACACGTATAGGGTTCGGGATGCGAGACGCCGGGCCATCAAGGTTGAATCCTGCAGCTTTCCCATGCGCACGGCAAGGTCGTACCCCTCAGCCACCAGGTCCAACGTCTGGTTGGTAAGTTTCATGTCCACGTCGAGTTCGGGGTATCGCAAAACAAAGTCATTGACCAGCGGCGCAATGGATTTCTCTCCATAGGTCACCGGCGCAGTCAGCCTCAGCCTGCCTCGCGGGACCAACTGCATGTTGGTAATAGAGCGTTCCGCCTGCTCCAGGGCATCAAGTACCTGCCGGCAGTGCTGGTAAAAGATCTGTCCGGCCTCGGTTACCGACACCCGGCGAGTGGTGCGGTAGAACAACCGGGTCGATAAGCGGGCCTCCAGGGCACTGACCTGACGACTGACCTGTGCCGTCGACACGCCCAGTCGCTTCGCGGCACGCGTGAAACTCTCGGTTTCGGCAACCGCCACAAACTCGTTTACCCCTTCCCAGCGATACATGATTATCCCATTTTGCTTTGCGCCATCCGATTATTACACATACGTAAAGGTGATTTGATAAAAACAGCGATTATCAATCAGAGAGCCATAAATACAATATGGCCTTCGTTTGGGCGCGCCGCCCTTCCTGAATGACCAATGGAGAACGTTATGGCTGAGATGATCAAATCAAAAGCAGCAATTGCCTGGGGCCCGGGTCAGCCACTGTCGGTTGAAGAGGTGGACGTGATGCCCCCGAAAGCAGGGGAAGTACGGGTAAAAGTGACCGCAAGCGGTGTATGCCACACCGATGCGTTTACCCTCTCGGGTGAGGATCCCGAGGGCAACTTTCCAGCCATCCTTGGCCATGAAGGCGGCGGCATTGTAGAGGCGATTGGTGAAGGCGTTACCAGTGTTGCCGTCGGCGATCACGTTATTCCCCTGTATACCCCCGAATGTGGCGAGTGCAAATTCTGCCTGTCCGGCAAAACCAACCTGTGCGGGAAAATCCGCGAAACCCAGGGCAAGGGGCTGATGCCCGATGGCACCAGCCGCTTCTACAAGGACGGCCAGCCCATCTATCACTACATGGGCTGCTCGACCTTCTCCGAGTACACCGTTCTGCCGGAGATTTCACTGGCGAAGGTCAACAAGGAAGCCCCGCTGGAAGAGGTGTGCCTGCTCGGCTGCGGCGTAACCACCGGCATGGGCGCGGTCATGAATACCGCCAAAGTGGAAGAAGGCGCTACGGTGGCCATCTTCGGGCTCGGTGGGATCGGCCTGTCTGCGATTATTGGCGCGACCATGGCCAAGGCGAGCCGAATCATTGGCATCGATATCAATGACAGCAAATTCGACCTGGCACGACAGCTTGGCGCAACCGACTGCATCAATCCCAAAGACTATGACAAGCCGATTCAGGAAGTGATCGTTGAACTGACTGACGGTGGCGTGGACTATTCCTTCGAATGCATCGGCAACGTCGATGTCATGCGGTCCGCACTGGAATGTTGCCACAAGGGATGGGGCGAGTCGGTCATTATTGGCGTCGCCGGGGCAGGCCAGGAAATTTCCACCCGCCCGTTCCAGCTCGTTACCGGTCGCGTCTGGAGAGGATCCGCCTTCGGCGGGGTCAAAGGCCGTTCCGAGCTACCCGGCATTGTTGAACGCTACATGCAAGGGGAGTTCAAGCTGAATGATTTCATCACCCACACCATGGGCCTCGATGACATCAACGAAGCCTTTGAGTTGATGCACGAAGGCAAGAGCATTCGCAGCGTTATCCATTTCGACAAGTGATGGTGAGGGCGGCCCGCCACTTCGGCGGGCCGCCCCGCAACGGAGTGTCCAATGACCCTTGAAAACCTGAGCAGTAACAAAAGTTTTGGTGGCTGGCACAAACAGTACAGCCATCCGTCCGAAAGCCTTGGCTGCGCTATGCGCTTCGCCATCTACCTGCCACCGCAGGTTGCCAACGGACAGAAAGTGCCGGTGCTTTACTGGCTTTCCGGCCTCACCTGCACAGACGAAAACTTCATGCAGAAAGCCGGCGCCCATCGCGCGGCTGCAGAACTGGGCATGGCCATCGTGGCACCGGATACCAGCCCCCGGGGCGATCACGTTGCCGACGATGAAAGCTACGATCTTGGCCAGGGGGCGGGCTTCTATGTAAACGCGACCGAAAGCCCATGGCATCCCCACTACCGCATGTACGACTATGCTCTCAATGAGCTGCCTGCACTGATCGAATCTGTTTTCCCGGTAACGAATCAACGCTCGATTGCGGGCCATTCAATGGGTGGTCATGGCGCCCTGGTTCTGGCTCTGCGCAACCCGGCGCGGTACCAGTCCGTGTCGGCCTTCAGCCCGATCAGCAACCCGGTAAACTGCCCATGGGGCAAAAAGGCCTTTACTGCCTACCTGGGCAAAGACAGCTCGCGTTGGGCCGAATACGACGCCAGCCTGCTGATGCGGGATGCAACACAGTTCGTACCGGCACTGGTCGACCAGGGGGACGCGGATAACTTTCTGACTGATCAACTTCGGCCAGAGGCGCTTGCGGCCGCAGCCAGCACCAGCAATTACCCGCTGGAGCTCAATTTCCGGGAGGGCTACGACCACAGCTACTTCTTTATCTCGAGCTTTATCGAGCAGCATCTGCGATTTCATGGCCGACATCTGGGGTGTGGCTCAAATTATTGATATCGAGACAGACTGGGCGTAGGTTTTTCAGAGCAGTGGGAAATTGGCTCATATTGCAGCGGGGGGAGTGTTCGCTTTTGTTGAGTCTTGCCGGGGATGTGGACGTTCGCGAAGCGAATATTCAGACTAGGGGTAACGCCCGGCTCACGCGCCGGTTTGGAGCCGTGTAGCGGCGGAAAATCGGTCGCTGTGCAGCCGATTGTTATGTTTTCCCCAAAGTGCTAGATTGTGTATAGAGCTAGACATTTATACACATAGGTGCCATATGAGAACGAACATCGTCATTGACGACCAACTGATGGCCGAAGCCCTCAAAGCTTCCGGCTACGAAACCAAAAAAGAGGCCGTTGAGCAAGGCCTGAAACTTCTGGTCCAGCTTAGCAAGCAGCAGGAAATTCGAAAGCTGCGTGGCAAAATTAAGTGGGAAGGCGACCTGGATGAAATGCGGAGCGCCGGATGATACTGGTGGATACCAGCGTCTGGATCGACTATTTCAACGGAGTCAAGAACCCGCAGACTGACCTGTTGGATGCCTCAATAGTCCAAGGATCCGTCGCTATCGGCGACCTCATATTTCTGGAAATCCTGCAAGGCATCCGCAACGACAAACACTATCGTCAGACCAAACAGAGCCTGCTCTCGCTGGAACAGTATGAAATGTTTGGCAAAGACATGGCACTTGTTTGCGCGGACAATTATCGGGCACTCCGCAAAAAGGGCATCACAATCCGAAAAACTGCCGACGTCATCATCGCGACCTTCTGCATAGAGAAAGAGCTACCACTGCTGTTTCTAGATCGCGACTTTATCCCTTTTGTCGATCACCTTGGACTTGAGCCTGCTCTGAGAGAAACATAACGCCGGCGTAACGGGCCGGTTTGTGGAGCGCAGCGGAACAAAGCGATCCCGTTGACGCATTGGTTAGCAGATACACTACATCCACGTTGAGACACGGGTGGCTATATAATCCAGTTCTGTGTCGTCAATATTCTCACGAAAAAAACTACCATCAGCGAGCCAAACGTCCACAGAACAAATGCAGCCAATCTCTTGAATCACGGACTTAAGCTTCATTATTCTTCTCACCGCTTTCCACTGCTGAAGACAACCGTCTGCACTCTCCAAGGATTCGCTGTAAACCACGGCCCCATTCTCAGACTTCAAAGCAGCTGACATTTCAGCCATAGCGCCAGAGACAAGGCTTCGAATCGCCTTTAGTGTTTTAAGACGATCTTTTACTTTGTGAACGCGAATGCCGAAAACCAGTTTGTAATAATCAATTTCGTCATAGAAAGCGAGTCGGTCGACGGATTCTCGCCCATAAATCTTTTCTAGCTCAGCTATCCGCTTCGCTTCATATTCATCCATCGAAGCCTCTCAAACTGCTAACGCCTTGGGTAAGCTGCCGGTGCGGAGCGCAGCGTAGTACCGGTGGACCTCCCCCAATAAAATGGACACGCCCCATCAGTTAATTCCCTCGAACTCTATCGGAGTCCGGTAACCAAGGCCACTGTGCAGCCGTTGGCTGTTATAAAAGCACTCTATATAGTCTTTTATATGTTTCCGTAACTGCCGCATCGTCACAAAGCTGGTCGCATGCAGCAATTCTCCCTTCAAGGTTTTGAAGAAGGATTCGACCTCAGCGTTGTCTGTGCATTGTCCCGGTCGATTCATGCTGTGGCGCACGCTGTTCTGGTTCAGAAATGCCTGTGTTTTCTGAGCCCGATATTCCGTGCCACGATCGGTGTGGAACAACAAACCCGCTTTCGGCTGCCTTGCTGCAAAGGCCTCTCTCAAGGCACCTTTGGCCAGTGCCGCATTCAGGCTCTCATCCAATCGCCAACTGATAATCCGGCGCGAGAACAGGTCCAGAACAACCGCCAGGAACACGTATTTTCGACCCAGCTTGATGTAGGTAACGTCACTACTCCATTGCTGATTCACCGCAACAGGCTTTTCAACGCTCAAGCGGTGATTGGGAAGGGCTTTTAGCTCGTCACGGCGCTTGCTCATCCGGCGATACACTCGCATCACTCGCGCTTTCATACCCCATTCTTGCATCAGGCGCGCCACACGATTCTCGCCAACCTGCTCGCCTTCCCTGCGCAGCACCTGATAAACCCTGGGGCTGCCATAGCGCCCTTTACTGTCGTCGTAGATGCGGCGGATCTTTAATAGTAGCTCGGCATTCTCAGCGGCTCTCTGACCTGGCTTCCGGTTTGCCCAGGCGTAGTAACCGGATCGCGACACCTTCAAGTGCCGACACAGCGCTTTTACGCTGTATTCCCGTCGGTGTTTCCAGACGAACCGGAACGCTCCCGTCGTTCCTCGGCCTGAAAACGTTGAAACTTTTTTAGGATATCGTTTTCCTCCTGAAGCTCCGATACTCGGCGTTTCAGGCGGGCAATCTCATCCTGTTCCTGTATTTTCTTTTTGGCGTCTGCTGGCGCCTTCTTGACCCGTTTCATGGCGAACTTTCCTTCACGGTATTCTTTGCGCCAGCGTGACAGCATCATCGGGTGAATATCCAGCGCTTCGGCAACGCTTTTGACGCTGCGGTGGGCCTGGTGACTCCACTCCACCGCTTTGACCTTGAACTCAGTGCTGTACTGCTGGGTTTTTTTCCCCGTGATCATTTCCGGCATCGTTTTGCTCCTCCTGCGGAGTTATCGATGCGTGTCCACTACATCGGGGGAAGTCCACGGTC
>Ga0207830_100095_pt1 | contig 64969 bp, 54 predicted proteins | sample TtanPargueraPR_6_FD_187740 | JGI IMG/M metagenome (GOLD analysis project Ga0207830, IMG submission 187740) | Aerobic enrichment media microbial communities from Bioluminiscent Bay, La Parguera, Puerto Rico - Tt and E2 (3) (SPAdes) | ecosystem: Environmental > Aquatic > Marine > Unclassified ...
TAGTTGCATCCCTCGTGAACCGGCGTTGTCTGCCGTGTCCCTCAGAAGTGGTGCGCATTCTACAGCCCTCAGGAAAACTGTCAACGCCCATTTTCAATTTATTTTACCGGGCTTCGGTTTCCACCTATCAAGCTGTTCAGAATACAACCAGAACGACTAAAAATCACCCGGATTTTCACGCCTCACCATGGATTCAGGGATCAGGCTTTCAGAATTCGACCTTTATAGAGCTTGCGGCAGTGCGGGCTTTCTCCCGGGCATCCTCTATGGAGCTACCCAACGCCAGTGCTACCCCCATTCGCCTCCTGCCTTGTAATTCCGGTTTTCCGAACAGGCGTAGCTGGGTTCCCGGTTGTGCCAGCGCTTCTTCCAGGCCGGTATAGGAAACTTCTGTGGAGCTTCCCTCCGGCAGAATGACCGCCGATGCACTGGGACCATTCTGTCGAACAACAGGAACGGGAATACCCAGTATGGCCCGGGCGTGGATAGCAAACTCGGACAGGTCCTGGGATACAAGTGTGACCAGTCCCGTGTCATGGGGGCGAGGTGAGACCTCCGAGAACCAGACATTCTCACCCTTCACAAACAGTTCAACACCATAGATGCCGTAACCGCCGAGATCTTCCACCACAGCACGGGCGATCTCTTTTGAACGCTGCAATGCCAGATCATTCATCGGCTGCGGCTGCCAGGATTCGCGATAGTCACCATCTTCCTGTCTGTGGCCAATGGGCTCGCAGAAGGTTACCCCCTCTTTATGCCTCACCGTCAGCAAAGTAATCTCATAGTCAAAATCGACAAAGCCTTCGACGATTACCCTGCCCTTTCCTGCCCGACCTCCGGTTTGTGCGTAATCCCATGCTCTTTCAATATCGGCTTCGGTTTTTACTGTGCTTTGCCCCTTGCCAGATGAACTCATCACTGGTTTTACCACCAAGGGAAGCCCGACTTCCGCAACCGCCTGCAAATATTCTTCCCGCGTACCCGCAAACCGATACGGTGACGTTGGCAACCCGAGTTCTTCCGCAGCCAACCGACGAATACCCTCACGATTCATCGTCAGGTTGACCGCCCGCGCACTGGGTATCACCCGATAACCTTCCTGCTCGAGCTTGACCAACTCCGGGGTAGCAATAGCTTCTATCTCCGGAACAATCAGGTTCGGGCGCTCCTTCTCGATAACGCTCCGCAAAGCCACAGGGTCCAGCATGTCGACCACATGGGAACGGTGGGCCACCTGCATTGCCGGTGCATCTGCATATCGATCAATGGCGATCACTTCAACGCCGAAACGCTGCAGTTCAATCACAACTTCCTTGCCCAACTCCCCGGAACCACAAAAAAGCACCCGGAATGCGTTGTTTTTAAGAGGTGTACCCAATCTGACGCTGGTCTTGGTGTTATCGGTCATCTTATAGAGCTACCTTTTGTTCACGTATTGCCACCAGTTTCAAAACTTCTCGGCGTTCATCGTCTGTCATTCGAGTCCAGTGAAGAATCTCGTCACTGGTACGATGGCACCCGATGCAAACATCGTTCTCGTCTAAAGCGCACACGCTTACGCAGGGTGAGCGCACCCGATCGGCCCTGTTCATTTCTGCTCCGGATCACAGGCTTTAAGTTTCTCCAGGTAACGCGTGGCATTCTGAACGTAATGCGCCGCGCTCATTTCCAGCATTTTCTTCTGATTGTCGTTCAATTCACGCTTGATCTTGCCGGGAGAACCCACAACCATCGAACCATCCGGTATTTCCATACCTTCAGGAATCAGCGTATTGGCACCAATCAGGCAATGCCTGCCGATCTTTGCCCCATTAAGCACCACCGCGTTTATGCCAATCAGTGAATAATCGCCGATATCACAGCCGTGCAGCATCACCTTATGCCCGACAGTAACACCCCGGCCGATGGTCAAAGGCAGCCCCGGATCGGTGTGCAACACCGATCCATCCTGAACGTTGGATTCAGGACCAACCGTGATGCACTCGTTGTCGCCGCGAATAACCACGTTAAACCAAACGCTACTTTTCTCCAGCAACCGGACATTGCCAATGATAACGGCGTTTTCAGCAACAAACTGACCATCGCCAACTACCTGAGGGCGCTTGTCTTCGAGCTCGTAAAACATATCAGCCTCCTTGAGGGGGTTCGAGCAGATCGATTCCGGCATCGTACACGGCGTTCATAAAGTCGACCAGAACAACCGCGGACAGCCCCCAGATCTGGTAACGCTCCCAGCGATAACAGGGCACATAAAAGGTGTGGTTCAGAAAACTGAGGGCATCGGTGCGCTCCCTCCTGTCCTCCAGAAAGAAGGAAAGCGGTACCCGGAACACGCTTTCTATTTCATAGGGATTGGGCACCACCGGATGATCGCCTGGAACAACCCCTACGTAGGGTGTTACAAGAATGCCGTAGCGCGACATTACCTGGCTTAATGGTGCGATGACGTCCACCTGGTCGGGAGGCAACCCGATTTCTTCATGGGTCTCTCTCAACGCAGTGGCCGCAAGCGACGAATCCTCGGGATCCCGCTTGCCGCCCGGATAAGACACCTGGCCACGGTGGGTTTTCAGGTTGGCAGACCTCAGGGTAAAAATCATTTCCGGATTGTTTTCATCATCCGTTACCGGCACCAGAATACCGGCTTCCGGATAATCCAGTGCCAACTGTCGCGGGGCATAATTGGATAATTTTTCAGTTAATAGGTCTCGCACTCGCTACTCCAGTGGCATCCCGATTTTGCATGAGACACAGACAGCCGGGATCGTTAAACTGATCATCAACAGACACTCAGTATACGGGGAAACTAATGAAGTATTGCAGCACATGCGGCCATCCGGTCGAACAACGCATTCCGGAGGGTGACAACAGGCACCGCTACGTATGTGTCAGCTGCGAGACCATACATTACCAGAACCCGAGGATTGTGGCGGGTACGGTTCCGGTCTGGGAAGGCCAGATACTTTTATGCCGGCGCGCGATCGAGCCCCGTTACGGCTATTGGACCCTTCCCGCCGGTTTCATGGAAAATGCTGAGACAACCATTGAGGCTGCAGCGAGGGAAACGCTGGAAGAGGCCCTTGCCGACGTCACCATCGAAGGCCTTTACTCCATCATCGATGTGCCGCATATCAACCAGGTTCACATGTTCTATCGCGCCAGCCTTAAAGACGGGCAATTCGGCGCCGGAGAAGAATCCCTGGAGTCCCGCCTTTTCTCCCCCGGCGAGATTCCATGGGACGAGATATCATTTCCAACCGTACGCAAAACCCTTGAGCTCTTTCTTATCGATATGGAGACAGAGCGGTTTGGCGTTCACGTCAGTGATATCCGCCACCCAATGGGAAAAAAAGCCTGACCCACCGTCAAAGATCAACCAGCCGAAAGATCTCATAAGCCGGCTCTTCATAAGGATGTGCTTGCTTCAATGCGGCTAGCGCATCTCTTATGAGGCTGTCGTCGCACACTAACTCCACTTTATATTCCCGCACCGTTTCTAATTGCCCCTGCTGCCCCAGAAACGGATCGCTTCCCGCCAGCGGCCGGAACTGCCCCTGGCCTTCACATTGCCAGGCACAACTGTCGTACTCTCCAATTTTTCCGGCACCAACATCGAACAGTGCCTGCTTGGTTTGTTCCAGATGACTCTCAGGTACGAAGTAGCAAAATTTATACACGGACACCTCCCTGACTGATCAAATATCACCCAGCATTAGAGAATTCAAACTTACTCACAGATTCTGTGGATAACTCTGGGGAAAGTTTTTGGGAATCGTCCCCAAAGCCCCATGAATACTGGACTTCTCTTAAATTGCCGACATTTTCACCCATGATTTTATTTCCTTTAATATCAACAGGTTAAAGGTTTCGAACAAAAACTGAACTTAGTTCTCAATGTTTGCTCACAGAACAGTCAGGGCGGCACCGGAAATGTGCATAAAGTTGTCTAGTCAAGCCCTGAGACAGCAAATTTACAGACTATTTTAGGGCATCATGGGTTGAATTTGGGGTTGACATCAAAGGTACCGGCTTAACCAATCTACAATAAAAAAAGCCAGCCTCGACTCTCTTGGAAACAGAGACCGGAGGCTGGCTTTTCACTTCTCTTTTCAGCTGTGATTCAGCGAATCAACCAAACCACTTTCTGGCGTTGCGGAACATGCGTAACCAGGGACCATCTTCTTGCCAGCCATCCGGGCGCCAGGAGTGCTGAACGGCCCGGAACACCCGCTCCGGATGGGGCATCATGATGGTCACGCGACCATCCCGTGTGGTAATCCCGGTAATACCAGACTCTGAACCGTTGGGGTTATAGGGGTAACGGGTCGTTTCCCGGCCACGGTTGTCGACATATCGGAGAGCAACCAATTCGTTATCCGACAGCGCCTTGGCTGACGTGCCGGAAGCGAACTCAACCCTCCCCTCACCGTGGGCAACCGCGATCGGCATACGGGAGCCGGTCATGCCATCCAGGAAAGCGGATGGTGAGGAAGTAACCTCAACCATCACCAAGCGCGCTTCGAACTGTTCTGACTGGTTTCGAACAAAGCGGGGCCAGCCCTCACTGCCCGGAATCAGCTCGTGCAGATTGGATAGCATCTGGCAACCATTGCAGACACCAAGGGCAAGGGTATCCTGGCGATTAAAGAACGCAGCAAACTGATCACGCACCCGGTCGTTGAACAGGATGGACTTGGCCCAGCCTTCACCAGCACCCAGCACATCACCGTAGGAGAAACCGCCACAAGCCACCAGACTCTGGAACTTCTCCAGACTGATGCGACCGGATAGCAGGTCACTCATGTGAACGTCCGTCGCTTCAAAGCCTGCGCGGTCGAAGGCTGCCGCCATCTCAACCTGTCCGTTTACGCCCTGCTCACGCAACACCGCCACTTTCGGCCGTTTGCCGGTATTGATAAATGGCGCCGCGACGTCTTCATTCAGATCAAAGGTCAGATCAGCACTCAGCCCCGGATCCTCGGCATCGAGCAGGTTCTCGAATTCTTCCCGGGCACAGTCGGCATTGTCGCGAAGAGACTGAATACGGTAGCTGGTTTCTGCCCAGAGGCGCTGCAGATCTGTGCGCGCCTCATCCAGAACCGGCTCTCCGGCAAACAACAACCGAACCCGATCCTTGTCATTCAGAGTACCAATGACACTCGTGTGATCTCCCAGCCCGGCACCGGAGAATTGCTGGAGAACGAAATCGGTGTCTTCACGGCGCACCTGAATAACCGCACCCAGCTCCTCATTGAAGAGTTCGCGGGCAAATTGGGATTCGTCTTCCGCGAGGCCATCCAGCTTGATATCGACACCAGTTCTGCCAGCAAAGCTCATTTCAGCAAGGGTGACGAACAGACCACCATCGGAACGGTCATGATAGGCCAGCAACTTGCCATCGGCATTGAGGCCCTGAATAACCGCGAAAAACGCCTTGATATCCTCGGGGTCGTCCAGATCCGGCGCCACAGCACCCACCTGACGATAAACCTGCGCCAGCGCAGATCCGCCAAGACGGTTCTGACCAGCGGCCAGGTCAACAAGAATAAGATCCGTTTCACCGGCATCCGTGCGCAGCTGAGGTGTCTGGGTGCGGGCAACGTCGGTCACCGGAGCAAAACCGCTGACGATCAGCGACAGCGGCGCAGTGACGCTCTTCTGCTCGCCATTATCTTCTTCCCAGGCGGTTTTCATGGACATGGAGTCCTTGCCCACCGGTATGGTAATACCCAGCGCCGGGCACAACTCCATACCCACAGCGCGAACGGTCTCGTAAAGGTTCTCGTCCTCGCCCGGATGACCTGCAGCAGCCATCCAGTTGGCGGAAAGCCGGATATCCGACAGCTTTGCGATCGGCGCCGCCGCGAGGTTGGTGATGGTTTCGCCCACAGCCATTCGGCCAGACGCCGGCGCATCAATCACCGCAAGCGGTGTGCGCTCACCCATCGCCATGGCTTCACCGGTGCGCACATCAAAAGATGCTGCGGTTACCGCCACATCACTGACAGGAACCTGCCAGGGGCCGACCATCTGGTCCCGGGCCACCAGCCCGGTGATAGTGCGGTCGCCAATAGTAATCAGGAAGCTCTTGGAGCCAACCGACGGCAGACGCAGAATCCGCCGAACGGCATCGTGAAGATCGATTTTCGTGGAATCGAAAATCGGCTTGGTAAAGGAGGAACGGCTGACACTGCGATGCATGCGCGGAGGCTTGCCGAAAAGCACTTCCATCGGCAGATCCACGGGCTTGTCGTTGAAGTAGGAATCACCCAGCTCCAGATGATGTTCCTCGGTCGCCTCACCAATCACTGCATACGGGCAGCGCTCGCGACGACACAGAGCATCGAAAAGATCCAGGTTTTCAGGCGCAACCGCCATAACGTAACGTTCCTGAGACTCGTTACACCAGATCTCCAGGGGCGACATGCCCGGTTCGTCACTGGGAATATCCCTGAGCTCAAATTTGCCGCCACGGCCACCGTCCTTGACCAGCTCCGGCATGGCATTGGACAAGCCGCCGGCCCCGACATCGTGAATGAAGCAGATCGGGTTTTTGTCGCCCATCTGCCAGCAACGGTCGATAACTTCCTGGCAACGCCGTTCCATTTCAGGGTTGTCGCGCTGTACCGAAGCGAAATCCAGATTCTCATTACTGGAACCAGAGTCCATGGAAGAGGCTGCGCCCCCGCCAAGTCCAATCAGCATGGACGGACCACCCAGCACGATAAGCTTGGCGCCGACCGGAATATTGCCCTTCTCTACGTCCTGCTCGCGAATGTTGCCCAGACCACCAGCAATCATGATCGGCTTATGATACCCACGAACCTCTTCACCGGCGGCGCCAGGCACCTTCTCTTCAAAGGTCCGGAAGTAACCGGCCAGGTTAGGACGGCCGAATTCGTTGTTAAAGGCCGCCCCACCAATGGGGCCTTCAATCATGATATCCAGGGGAGAGGCAATCCGGTCCGGCTTGCCATAGCCGATTTCCCAGGGTTGCTCGTCGCCGGGAATATTCAGGTTGGAAACGGTGAAACCGGTGAGACCGGCTTTCGGCTTGGAACCACGACCGGTCGCGCCTTCATCCCGGATTTCGCCACCAGAACCCGTGGCCGCGCCGGAGAAGGGGGCAATCGCAGTCGGGTGGTTGTGGGTTTCCACCTTCATCAGGATATGCACCGGCTCCCGGTTATAGCCGTAGACACCCGAGTCCGGATTCGGGAAGAAGCGACCGGCTTCGCTGCCGGCGATCACCGCGGCGTTGTCCTTGTAGGCCGACAGCACGCCCTCGCTATTCATCTCGAAGGTATTGCGAATCATCGCGAACAGGGACTTTTCCTGGCCTTCCCCATCAATATCCCAGGACGCGTTGAAAATCTTGTGGCGGCAGTGCTCAGAGTTGGCCTGAGCGAACATCATCAGCTCAACATCCGTCGGATCCCGCTCCAGGCCGACAAAGGATTTGACCAGGTAATCAATCTCATCGTCCGCCAGCGCCAGGCCCAACCGGCCATTTGCTTCCACCAGGGCATCCCGGCCACCAGACAACACCGGTACCCGTCCCAGAGAGCGAGGCTCTTCGTGACTGAACAGAAGTTCTGCGCCGCCCATCTCGTGGAACACTTTCTGAGTCATACGGTCGTGGAGAAGTGCTGCGATCTGCTCGCGCTGCTCCAGGCCAAGTTTCTTGCTAGCCTTTACATAGTAGGCAATGCCGCGCTCAATTCGGCGAATCTGCCGGAGGCCACAATTACGGGCGATATCCGTCGCCTTGCTGGACCATGGCGATAACGTGCCCGGCCTCGGAACCACCAGGAATAAAATCCCATCCGGCTGCTCAACCTGGACACTGGGACCATAGGTAAGCAGGCGATCCAGGATGGCCTGTTCCGAATCGGAAAGGTCGGCATCAAGATCCACAAAGTGCATGAACTCGGCATACACATGTTCTACACCCGGCACCATTTCCTGTATACGGGAATGCAGTTTGCGGGAACGAAAAGGCGAGAGCGCTGGCGCGCCGCGAAGTTCAAGCATGATATCAACCTGTATCGCGCGAATCGGGGGACGTCTGAAAGGCCGCAATGATACTTGAAACCGACCTCGGGTTACAGCGGAAGCTGGCCTCTTTCCGCACTGTAAAATTGACATTCTTTTGCACAGTTATTAACCAGACCAATTGACCATTTCGCCCTCAGCAGGGATCATTGAGACTACGCATGGAAAGCAAGAAGCATCAAAAAGCAGGAGCATGGGAGCACCTCCCGGACCATCCTGACCATTGAGCGTGTAGCGGAGACCAGGGATTTGTCACGATTTATCAGCACTTTCCGACGCAGTAGTGCGCAGTTGAGCATTGTATTGGCTGTTCTCCTTGCCACAGGCTGCTCGCAGCCCACAACGCTGCAGGAAATCCGGGAAGAAGGCGTTTTGCACGTCATCACCCGGGTTGCGCCTTCTATCTATTACCAGGATCGGGAACAGGACACCGGCTACGATTACGAGCTGGCCAGACTGTTTGCCGACGAACTCGGGGTTGAACTGCGGGTTCGGGTTGCCGACGACAATTCTGAAATCCTCTCTGTCCTGTCCAGAAACTACGCACACATCGGTCTGGCTGGCCTGACACAACGGCCCGACTTTGGCGAGCAGTACCGCTCGGTGCCCATAGGCGTCGCCGCGCAATCGGTTATCGTCTATAACAAAGAAGTTCCTGCACCGGAATCACTGGAAGATCTCGCCTCCGAAACCATCCATATGCTGGCCGACAGCAACCATGAGCACCTTGTTGCTGATCCCGGGAACGAGGCTGGCCCCTTCATTCAGAAACATCCGGGGCTGGATGCTGCGGGTCTTCTGGCCCGGGTGGAAAGCGGGGAATTCGGCTATGCGGCGGTGGCGTCCAATGAGCTGGATCTGAACCACGTCTTCTTCCCAAAGGTGTACGAAGCGTTCGCACTGAACGAGCCCACTGAGCTTGTCTGGCTGTTTCCAACCGCTCAGGACGACACCCTGGTACAGGCCGCCGAATCCTTCATGGAAAGGATGAACAACAACGGCACCATGGCCCAGCTCGCGGAACGGTTCTACGGCCACCTGGACAGACTGAATTACGTCGGCGCCCGGACCTTCATGCACCATGTCGAGAACCGTCTGCCCCGCTATCAGTCACTGTTCCAGGATTATGCCGAGGAATCCGGTATGGACTGGCGCCTGCTGGCCGCCATCGGGTACCAGGAATCCCACTGGCGCCCCAACGCCGTCTCCCCCACCGGGGTTCGCGGTCTGATGATGCTCACCCGCACTACCGCCAATTACATCGGTATTAATAACCGACTGGATGCCGAGGAAAGTATTGAGGGCGGGGCCCGCTATTTCCGGATGGTTCACGGGCGCATCCCGGAACGAATTCCGGAGCCGGATCGCACCTGGTTTGCGCTTGCATCCTACAACGTCGGCTTTGGACATCTTGAAGATGCCCGACGCCTGGCTGAATCCGCCGGAAAAGACCCGGACCGATGGATGGATGTGAAGGAATTTCTGCCGCTGCTGGCACAGAAAGAGTGGTACACCAAAACCCGGTTCGGGTACGCACGCGGGCACGAACCGGTGGTTTACGTGCAGAATATCCGACGGTATTACGACGTTCTGGTCCGGATTACCGAACCGGACGCACCTTCAGCGCCCGGGCTTGAAGATCAACTGGCCTGGCTTGGCGACAACGAAGCTGGCTCCGATGCCCCGGCCAGCGAGCCTCAGCCGGATCTTCGCGCAGATCTGCCTCCGGAACTACGGTTGATACCGCCGACACTGTGAATCAGTCCTCATCCGGTCCCGCGCTCAAGGCATGCTCGGATTGAGATGATGAAAATCCACGCCGGGCGAGAAATCGGGCCTGGCGGAGCTTTTCAGGCAGATCCCCCTGCACATCAGCCAGCCCGAAACGTTTATCACGGGCCCGGACCGCTCTCCGGCACCACTCTTCTTCTGCGACGGACGACAGACACTCCGGTGTCTGACTCACTCCACGCTGCTGCAGTTCGGCCAGTATTCGCAGCGGTCCGTAACCCGCCTCGATGCGTTGGCGGGTATAGATCTCCGCGAACCGGTCGTCATCCAACCAGCCTTCACACTCATACTCATCCAGCACCGGATCAAAAACATCCGGTGGAATCCTGCGCTGCCGCAGCTTGAGCGCCAGTTCATACCGGCTGTGCTCCCGGCGGGCCAGCAGGCGCAGCGCTACCGAACGAGCCTGGTATTCCGGATCGTCATGTTTTTGATCTTTTGCCATACAGGCCCTTTCCGCGATGACTTGCAAAACGATAGACTTAGCGTCCCGGGGCACCCCCGCAAACACACTACCCGAAACAGACACCTGATCGGGCCGGAAGGCGGAGATACTCTGCCGCCACCGCAAACTGGTTGCAATCCCAAGGATACCGTTTATGGCTGCATTCATTCAGAAATTGTTCAAGAACCGCAAAACCCTCTCATCCGTAAGCGACAAGGCATCCGAAAAACAGCAAAGCAACCAGCCAACCGAAGAAGACAACCGACAGCAGTTGCGCCAGCAGCAGGAACGCCAGCTTGACGCCAGCCCTGAACAATCGGAACTCGCGGCTCTGGCAATAGAAGGTGTGACCTCCGCCATTCGATTACAGGCAGCGAGCCAGATTAACCAGGAAGAGCACCTACAGGCGGTGCTGAAACAGGCAAAAGGCCGCGATAAAAGTGTTTACCAGACTGTCAAACAGTCACTTCAAACCCTGAAGGAACAACAGGCCAGCGAAGCGGCCATCCAGCATCGCATCACTGAACTGGTCAGCCAGGCACAGGAGCAGGCCAGAAGCGAAGACACCAAGCTCTACGAGGCCCGACTGAACGCTCTCCAGGACCAGTGGCAAAGCGTTGAAAACAAGGCCAGCGCCGAGCAGACCCAACAATTCCTGCAAGCGGTCCACCAGATTCGTGAACGCCAGAAGCAACTGGATGAGACGCGACAGGAAGAGCAGCGGTACCTCGATCAGAAGCAGCAACGTCAGGAAACACTGGAACTGCTGAAGCAAACCCTGAACCAGCTTAAAGCCGCAGCGCCCTCTGGACTTCCCTCGGAATCTGCCCTCGATGCGTTGCAGAAAACCCAGGAAAACCGATGGCTGGAAGCCACGCGGGACACCCAGGTGGACAAACAGGAGCAGAAGCAATACGAACAGGCCATGCTGGCTCTGCGCAACTACCTTGGTGCGGTGCGGCGCCTGAATCTGGCACGACCACAAATCGGTGAGCTGGAAAGCAACGATACCGACAGCCCTCAGGCTGTCGCAAAAGCACTGCTTCAGGAAGTAGCCTGGCCGCAGGATTTCCCGCTACCCCAGGCCCTTGCAGAACTGCGGGCCCTGGCCGGCAAGCCGCGCGCCCAGCCCACGTCAGACGGAACCCGGGAACAGCAGCAAGCAAATGCGGCCGCTCTCAATACCACACTGCCCAAACTGGAAGCCGCCCTGGAAGCAAAACAGTTCCGTGAATCCCGCCAACTCCTGAAAACAGCCCAGAACCAGTTTCAGGCGCTTGATGATCGCCACCGCAAGAACGTCCAGGCGAAGATGCAGTTACTTGCCGGCCAGTTCCGGGAACTGAGCGATTGGCAGGGATTCGCCACCGAGCCCAAGCAGGTCTCTCTTTGCGAACAGATGGAATATCTGGCGGAACAACCGATGGAGCCGGAGGCCAAGGCAGAGCGAATCAAAGAACTGCAGAACGAATGGCGAGAGCTCGGCGGCTCGTCCGACCGAACCCTCTGGAATCGTTTCAAAGCGGCGTCAGATCAGGCCTATGAGCCCTGCAAAGCCTACTTCGAGGCAAAAGCCGATCTCAAACAGGCCAACCTGCACAAACGGGAAGCCATCTGCGAGGAACTCGAACGATTCCTCGCGCAGGCAGACTGGGCCAGTATTGACTGGAAAGGTGCCGAACGGATTCATCAGACCGCCCGTCAGGAATGGAAAGCGGCCTGGCCGGTAGACTTCCGGGATAACCGGCAGGTACAGAAGAGGTTTGACGACCTGCTGAAGAACCTGGAGCGGCCCCTGGACGAGGAGCGACAGAAAAACGAGGCCGCCAAACAGGCGATTGTCGAGCGGGCTCAGGCGTTGATTGACCATGAGCCTCTTCAGGAGGCCATGGATCAGGCCAAAGCCCTGCAATCGGAATGGAAGCGTATCGGCATCACCCGGCACCGCGAAGATCGCAAGCTCTGGCAGGCGTTCCGCCAAGCCTGCGACCAGATCTTCGAGCGACGCGATGCCCAGCGGTCTGCACAGCAACAAGCGACTGAGAAGGCTGACGCCGACGCTCGCGCAGTGGTTGCCAAGTACCGCGATCTCGGAACAGAGGCTGACGATGCGTTGATCCATGAAGCCAAGACCGAGCTCAAGCCGTTAGCCGATATGCCGCTCTCACGACCGGTTAGGGGCGAAGTACAAGACCTTCGTCAGCATCTGACAGAGCTGGGGCAGCGCAAAAAGCTGAAAGCCAGACTCGATAACTGGAAGACACTGATCAAAGAGCGTGTGGGTGGCGCCCTTGCCCCGGAACAGGTTCCTTCAAACTGGCAGAATCTGGTTAACGGCGCGACCTCTCTTACAGGTAGAGACCTGGTGATCAGGGCGGAGATCGTTGCCGGCCAGGAGACTCCGGACTCAGACCAGGGACGGCGTATGGAAATCCAGGTTCAGCGTCTGGCCGAAGGCCTGGGTGGTGGCGATCAAACCACACCTGAGCAGGAACTGGAAAGGCTGATCGCACTCTGGTGCCTGCACCCGGAGATGAACGACCAGAGCACAGAACACGCTGGTCGACTGGTTCAGGCTTTGGAAAACCGCCTGCAGCACTAAAGCATCATTCTCTCTGATGCTGCCTTACAAAATCCCTGGCTTGCCTGACCGCAGCCAGGGATTTTTCTTTCATCTCCTTTAATTCCTCATCGGCAAGGTAGAACATCATATCGATGGTGTGCCGATAGTACCTGGCCGGCAAACGATTCAGAGCCACACACATCACGTCGGTCAGATAATCCGCTGTGTCCGACTCCTCCCGGGTTGCATCGATCGCATCCAGCACCAGCCTTTCGTAGAAATTATCGATAGCATCTCTCAGAGACATGGTTACACCTGCCTGCTTTATAGGATCAATCTTTATTCAAGATAGAAGTCACAAGCGTTTGTGTCATTGTCCCTGAGCAATTTCGCCAATGGGATTGGCAGCGGCTGTCATTACCGGGGACTACACTGAACCGCTATGGTTATCACTCTTTGAAAACAAGCCCGGATAACAATCAGAGGAACAGATATGACCACCGAGGCGTACATTTTCGATGCCGTTCGCACCCCCCGCGGCCGCGGCAAGAAAGATGGCTCACTGCACAGTGTTAAGCCGATCACGCTGCTCACTACCGTGCTCAAGGCTCTGGAAGAGCGCAACCGGCTCGACACCTCTCAGGTAGATGATGTCGTCATGGGCTGCGTCACCGCCGTGGGTGACCAGGGCGCGGATATCGCCAAGACGGCGGCACTGGCCGCTGATTGGGATGAGAAGGTCGCCGGCGTGACCCTGAACCGCTTCTGCGCCTCCGGCCTGGAAGCCGTGAACCTGGCCGCCATGAAAGTGCGCTCCGGGTGGGAAGACATGGTGGTTGCCGGTGGTGTAGAGGCGATGTCGCGCGTACCCATGGGTTCCGATGGAGGCGCCTGGGCGACCGACCCGGAAACCAACCTGCACACAGGTTTCATGCCGCAAGGTATCGGCGCCGACCTGATCGCCACTCTGGAAGGCTTCACTCGCGAAGATGTCGACGGCTTTGCCGTAAAGTCCCAGCAAAAAGCCGCCAACGCCTGGGAAAAGGGTTATTTCGCCAAATCCATCGTGCCGGTTACTGATCAGAACGGCGTGGTCATACTGGACCGGGACGAGCACGTTCGCGGCAACACGACCGTGGAATCCCTGGCAGGCCTCAAGCCCTCGTTCCAGATGATGGGTGAGATGGGCTTTGACGGCGTCGCGCGGGAAAAATACCACTACGTGGAGAAGATCAACCACGTGCACCACGCCGGCAACTCTTCCGGCATTGTCGACGGTGCCACCGCCATGCTGATTGGCAGCGAAGCCAAGGGCAAGGAGCTCGGCCTCAAGCCCCGCGCCCGCATCGTAGCCACTGCAGTTACCAGCACAGACCCCACCATTATGCTCACCGGCCCTGCCCCGGCTGCCCGCAAGGCACTGGAGAAAGCCGGTATGACGGTGGACCAGATCGACCTGTTTGAAGTGAACGAAGCCTTCGCGTCGGTGGTGATGCGCTTCCAGAAAGAGTTGTCTGTTCCGGACGAGAAAGTGAATGTGAACGGCGGCGCCATCGCCATGGGCCACCCGCTGGGTGCCACCGGCGCCATCATCCTCGGTACCCTGCTGGATGAACTGGAACGCCGAGAACTGCGCTACGGCCTGGCCACGTTGTGTGTGGGCGGCGGCATGGGCATTGCCACTATCATCGAGCGCGTCTGAACGCCACTTTCATATAAAAGGAACCGACCATGAGTGCCATCAAATACGACCTGGGTTCAGACCAGATACTGACCCTGACCATCGACATGCCGGGCCAGTCCGCCAACACCATGAACGGCGAGTTTCGAACTGCGCTGACCGAAACCGTCAACAAGGTCAAAGGCGACCTGGATAATGTCAAAGGCATTATCATCGCCTCCGCCAAGAAAAGCTTCTTTGCCGGTGGCGACCTGAATGAGCTGTACTCAGTGACCCGCGAACAGGCCAAAGAGTTTGAAGACATGGTCAACGGCCTGAAAGCCGACATGCGGGTGCTGGAAACCTGTGGCAAACCTGTGGTGGCGGCCATCAACGGCACCGCTCTGGGTGGTGGCCTGGAGCTCGCCCTGGCCTGCCATCATCGCGTTGCCATTGATGATGACCGGACCCAACTGGGCTTGCCGGAAGTCACCCTGGGCCTGCTGCCCGGCGGTGGCGGCACCCAGCGGCTGCCCCGGATGATTGGCCTGGAAGCCGCCTTCCCGTTCCTGATGGAGGGTAAGAAGGTAAATCCAAAAGCCGCTCTAAAGGCCGGTATCGTGGATGAGCTGGCCAGCTCACCGGAAGACATGATCGCCAAGGCCCGGGCCTTCATCGAAGCCAATCCCAAGTGCCAGCAACCCTGGGATCAGAAAGGCTTCCGCTTCCCCGGCGGAGCTCCGCATCATCCGGCCATGGCCCAGAAACTGGCTATTGCACCGGCCATGCTCAAACAGAAGACCAAAGGCTGCTATCCGGCACCGGAACGGATTCTGGCAGCAGCGGTGGAAGGCGCCCAGGTGGATTTCGACAATGGCAGCCTGATTGAAACCCGTTACTTTGCCGAGCTGGCCACCGGCCAGGTGGCCAAGAACATGACGGGCACCTTCTGGTTCCAGCTCAACGCCATCAAGGCCGGCGGCAGTCGCCCGGATGGCGTAGAAAAGGAAAGCTTCAAGAAAGTCGGCGTACTGGGTGCAGGCATGATGGGCGCTGGTATCGCCTACTCCACTGCCAGCCGCGGCATTGAGGTGGTGCTGAAGGATGTCTCGGTTGAAAACGCCGAGAAAGGCAAAAGCTATTCCGAAAATCTCCTGGCGAAGAAAGTCAGTCGCGGCCGCATGACCGAAGCCCAGAAAGACGAAGTGTTGGCCCGCATCAACGCCACCGCCTCTGCCGACGACCTGGAAGGTTGCGACCTGATCATCGAGGCAGTCTTTGAAGACAGCGATCTGAAGGCAAAGGTTACCCGGGAATCCGAGCCGAAAATGGTCGCTAACGGCATTTTTGCCTCCAACACCTCCACTATCCCCATCACCCAGTTGGCCCAGGCCTCGGCCAAGCCGGACAACTTTATCGGCCTGCACTTCTTCTCCCCGGTGGACAAGATGCAACTGGTGGAAATCATCGTCGGCGAGAAAACCTCCGATGACACCCTGGGCCGGGCGTTCGATTACGTGCAGCAGATAGGCAAGATTCCCATTGTGGTGAACGACAGCCGCGGCTTCTTTACCTCTCGGGTATTTGGCACCTTCGTGAACGAAGGTATCAGCATGCTGGCCGAGGGCATTCACCCCTCAAGTATCGAGAATGCCGGACTGCTGGCCGGCATGCCGGTAGGGCCGCTGGCCATCTCTGACGAAGTCAGCATGACCCTGATGCAGCACATCCGCGCCCAAAGCAAGAAAGACACGGAAGCCGCCGGCGGCACCTGGCAGCCGCATCCAGCCGAAGCCGTCATCGATGCCATGGTGGATACCCACGGACGCAAGGGTAAAGCCGCCGGTGCCGGTTTCTACGAGTATCCGGAAAAGGGCAAAAAATACCTGTGGCCGGAACTGGAAAACCTGTTCGTGGACCAGGACAAGGCACGCCGTGTGAAGCTGCAGGATCTGAAAGATCGCATCCTGTTCATGCAGGCCATCGAGACCATCCGCTGTCTTGAGGAGGGAGTGCTGAGAACCGTAGAAGACGCCAACATTGGCAGCATCTTCGGTATTGGCTACGCGCCCTGGACCGGCGGTGCCATCCAGTTCGTCAACCAGTATGGCGTTCGGGCCTTTGCGGAGCGGGCGCAGCAGCTGGCAGATCAGTACGGTGAGCGATTCACACCACCATCCCTGTTGCTTCAGAAAGCCGAACGCAACGAAAACTTCAGCTGACCGTGCCGGCCGGAGGGCCCAAACCCTCCGGCCACCTCTACCCTCACGCTCCCGACAGTTTACTTCCGGTCACACGCCCCCATAGTTAGCCTCAGGCTGAAACGTATATGGACATATTGTCACGAAGCTATACCCCTGGCCTATGGCAACAGGTGTAGCGGTTGCCTACAATAAATTGAACAGTCACGGGTATTCACCCCCATTGTCATTGGTGGCGATTCCCAGCAGCTTCAGGTATGCATTTATGACCATTGCGGAAAACTCCATGCAGCGCCCTTCCCTGACTTCCCTCACCCGGAAAGCAGGCGCGGTCACGGCTCTGGCCCTGGGCCTCCTTGTCTCCGGCGCCTACGCAAAGATTGATGACTCCGCCAGGTATGAGCCGGTTGCGCCCACTATTGACCAGGCCCGCGCCAACATTCTGATTGCCCGGCAGCTGCAGTTCACGCATTTCCGAAATCTCGGCATCAGCGACGAACTGTCCGGCGATGTTTTCGATGCCTACCTGAATTACCTCGACAGCCAGAGAATCTACCTGACCCAGGAAGACATTGACGCCCTCTCCCGGGTCAAGAAACACCTGGGGTCAGCGCTCAAGACCGGCCAACTCCAGCCGGGCTTTGATATTTACAACCTGGTTCAACAGCGGGTTATGGAACGCCTGAAGTTCGCCCTGGGGCTTATTGATAACGGTATTGAGCAACTGGACTTCGCTGCCGATGACAGGATTCGCGTCGACCGTTCCGAGGCGCCCTGGGAGGCAAACCAGGCCGCTCTGGACGAGCTCTGGACGAAGCGTATTAAAAACGCGGTTCTGGCCCAGAGACTGAACGGCGCAGACGATGAAGCGATCGAAGAAACGCTGCGCCGCCGCTATGAAGGGCAACTCAAACGCGCGTACCAGGCCCGCAGCGAAGATGCATTCCAGGCTTACATGAATGCCTTTACCGGTATGTGGGACCCTCACACGTCCTACTTTTCGCCCCGAACCTCTGAGAACTTCAATATCAACATGAGTCTCTCGCTGGAGGGCATCGGCGCGGTACTGCAATCCGATAACGAGTACACCAAGGTAGTGCGTCTGGTACCCGGTGGCCCGGCCTCCAAGCAAGGTCAGCTGCAGCCAGCCGACCGCATCGTCTCGGTTGCGCAGGGTGATGAAAAGCCTGTAAACGTGATCGGCTGGCGCCTGGACGAGGTGGTGGATCTGATCCGCGGCCCCCGTAATTCCACCGTAACCCTGGAAGTAATCCCGGCCAACGCCAGCGACGAGACCATCACGCGCACCATCGCCATCAAGCGCGACGAGGTGAAGCTGGAGGAGCAAAGCGCCAGCAAAGACGTGATTGAACTGGACCGAAACGGCGAGACCTATCGTATCGGAGTCATCAATATCCCCACCTTCTACGCCGATTTCCAGGCCATGCAGGCTGGCGATCCAAATTACAAAAGCACCACCCGCGACGTGCGTAAACTGATTGAGGAACTCAAGGCCAGCGGCGTGGATGGCGTGGTCATGGATCTTCGTAATAACGGCGGTGGCGCACTGCACGAAGCCAACGACCTGGTTGGCCTGTTTATCGACGAAGGCCCCACGGTCCAGATCCGTAACGCCAACAACGATGTTCAGGTACTGGAAGACGAGGATCCGTCCGTGGTCTACGACGGCCCTCTGGTGGTGCTGGTCAACCGGATGAGTGCCTCCGCCTCTGAAATTTTCGCCGGCGCTATCCAGGATTATGGTCGAGGCCTGGTGGTTGGCTCCCAAACCTTCGGCAAAGGCACGGTTCAGGCCGTTCGGCCACTGAACCACGGTCAATTGAAAATTACCCAGTCCAAGTTTTACCGGGTTTCCGGCGGTTCCACCCAGCACAAAGGGGTGATTCCAGACATCGAAATCCCGTCGCGCATCGATAAAACCCGAATTGGTGAGGACGCTCTGGACCACGCCCTGCCGTGGGACCAGATTGAGGCCGTTCCCCATACCCGCTATTTCGACTTTACCGGCGTGATTGACGAACTGCGGAATCGCCACGAAGAGCGGTTCGCCACCAACCCGGAGTTCAAGCTGCTGCAGAAGGAAATCGAGTTCCTTAATCGCCAGCGACAGATGGATTACGTCAGCCTTAACGTGGACGAGCGCAAAAACCAGCACAACCAGATCGAGCAGACCCGCCTGACCATCGCCAATGCCCGCAGGGAACTGAAAGGCGAAGAACCGTTTGAAGACCTGGAAGCTCTGGAAGACTGGCAGGATCAACAGGCGGCAGATCTGGACAACACCGACGAAGAACTGGATTTCGTCATCCAGGAAGGCGGACACATCATGGCCGACTTGCTGGAGCTGGATCAACGTATGGCGTCCATTCTGATGCCCACCCAGTTTGCGGCCAAGACTGAGGCACCATAAATCATGGCTGGGCAGCCGTCCGGGGAAAGCGGTCAGAGTACCCAACAGCGTGCCCGGGTGTTCAGGGACATGCTACTGGACGCCCTGCACGCCATGTATTCCATGGACGAAGCTGAGGGCCTGGAATCCTCTGGCCCGAAAGATAAAACCCCAGACGGTATGCTGGAACGTATAGCCGGGTTGACGGGTTCGGCACTTCGTCTGGGCGCCCGGGCAACCGACACATCCCTGCGGGTCGGTCGGGCCCTGATTAATTCTCAGGATCAGTTGCGGGCCATGCTGACAGCCGGCCAATCGCTGAAAGACATACGGGAAGTTGCGGGCCTCACGCTCTCGGAAATGAGTGAAGCCCTGAACCTCAAAGACAAGTCTTTGCTGGAAGCCATTGAAAATGGCACCTCCACCCTCTCCTTCGAGCTGATCCTGAGACTCGCCGCCCTGGTGGCCCGCAACGATCCGATCCCGTTTATCATGCGCACCACCCGTAACTATAACCCCGAGGTGTGGCAGATACTCAACGATTGGGGCATAGGCCGGATTCCGCTCCAGTTCGAGCGGGAACGGGAATTCATTAACATCTTCCGCCGGCACGACGATGCCAGAAACCTGTCGGATGAAGGCTTCCGCAGAGTGCTGGAATTCACCCGCCAGAGCTTTGAAATGTCACTGCATTTTATAGAACAGCAGGAAAAGGAAGTGGCAGAACTGAAAGCTGGCATGAAGACCGCCGGGCCAGCGCCGGACAAGCCGGCAACCAGCTCCGGGGCAAAACGGAATATCAGGTAAACAGCGCCCGCATTCCGGTGATGTTGGGGTTACGCACTGCGCCCTTCTCGGTCACGATGGCATCAATCAGGCTGGCCGGTGTCACGTCGAACACCGGATTGAAGACCTGAACGCCGGCGGGCGCCAGGGGAATCCCGCGGATTTCACGAACCTCGGTGCCCTCCCGCTCTTCGATCGGAATATCCTTGCCGGACTCCAGCGACATATCGACAGTACTGGAGGGAGCCACCACCATAAACCCGATCTTGTGATGCCGCGCCAGAACCGCCAGGTTATAGGTACCAATCTTGTTCGCCACATCACCGTTGGCGGTTATCCGGTCGGCGCCCACCACAATCCATTTAACCTTGCCGGAAGCCATAATGGCCGCTGCCGCGCCATCGGCATTGAGCGTAACGGGAATATGGTCACGGGTCAGCTCCCAGGCGGTTAATCGGCTGCCCTGAAGCCAGGGCCGGGTTTCGTCGGCATAGACCCGCTTCAACAGTTTTTCCTCGTGCAAACGGCGAATCACCCCCAACGCGGTACCGTATCCTCCGGTGGCAAGTGCACCGGTGTTACAGTGAGTCAGCACTGCGATAGGCTTGTCGGGATTCATCACCTCCAGCGCATAATCCGCCATGGCCAGGTTGGCCGCCAGGTCATCCTCATGCAGACGAACAGCCTCCGCCGCCAGCCGATCAGTGGCTTCGTCCAGAGAATGGCAGGCGTGGAACACCTTTTCCATGCGCTCCAGCGCCCAGAACAGGTTCACCGCCGTAGGCCGGGATTTCGCCAACACTCGAATAGCCTGTTTGATCTCGGCCTGCCAATCGCCTCCGCCTGCGTGGCGGGCTGCCAGGGCCACCCCGTAGGCAGCACTGATGCCAATGGCTGGTGCCCCGCGCACCACCATATCCGTTATGCACTGGGCCACCGCCGACGCGCCATCCGCAACAATCCAGTGCTCCTCCGCCGGGAGCAGGCGTTGATCCAGCAATTCAAGCCTGTCTCCGTGCCAGCGCATTGCTACCGTCCCGATGGAACGATTGGAAGATCGACCTGCCATAAACAACTCCCGAACCAAAGAAAAACAGCGAGTATAGCCCTATCAAACCAGATTGACTGCCCTGATTTGAAGAGGCTTGATGAATGTCTGGAAAATCGCAGCGCAGCGGCCGCCACCGGGGTAGTTCTGCCTGACCGCGCTGGTTATACTTGCCCATTGAATTTCAAGGCGCCTCCGGTGCCCCGAACCCGCAAGGCAGGTTAATGACGGCAGAAACCATCACCGCAGCCGATACCCGAATCAACGCCCGCTGGCTGATTCCCGTCGAACCCTTCGGGGTTATCCTTGAACACCAGGCCGTGATCCTTCAAGGCAGCCGGATACTGGCGATCGTGCCACAGGCTGAGGCAGACCAGAGTTATCGCACCCGGGAAACCCTCGACCTGAACAATCATGTTGTCCTGCCCGGGCTGATCAACCTGCACGGCCACACCGCCATGTCCCTGTTCCGGGGCCTGGCTGACGACCTGCCATTAATGACCTGGCTGAATGATCATATCTGGCCAGCAGAGGGCAAGTTTGTCAGCGAGCAGTTCGTGGCAGATGGCACGCGCCTGGCCATGGCAGAGATGCTCCGCACCGGCACCACCACGTTTTCGGATATGTACTTCTTCCCGGAAGTGACTGCCCAGGCAGCCCACGACACCGGCATGCGTGCACAGATCTGCTTTCCTCTGATGGATATGCCAACGGTATGGGGTTCAGGGCCAGAAGAATACCTGCGCAAAGGTGCGGACCTAATTGAACAATGGCAGCGGGATGACTACATCATGCCTGCCATTGGGCCACACGCCCCTTACACCGTTTCCGACGGTCCTCTGGGCGCCGCCGTGGAATTAGCGCAGCAAACCGGTGCTGCCATTCAACTGCATTTGCACGAAACCGCCTTTGAAGTAGGGGAAGCGGTAAAAGCCAGCGGGCAGCGACCACTGGCGCGTATGGCAGACCTGGGTGTTCTCCGAGCCAATACGCAGTGTGTACACATGACCCAGATCGACGAATCCGACCTGACTCATCTGAAAAAGACCGGCGCCCATGTTGTCCATTGCCCGGAGTCCAACCTGAAACTGGCGAGCGGGTTCTGTCCGGTACAGAAACTGCTGGATCACGATATCAATGTCACCATCGGTACCGATGGGGCCGCCAGCAACAACGATCTGGATCTGTTTGGCGAGCTGAAAACCGCCGCAATGGTAGCCAAGGCTGTGGCCAACGATGCGGCTGCCCTGTCGGCTCACAAAGCGCTGGAGATGGCGACCCTCAGTGGTGCCCGTGCCCTGGGGCGGGATCATGACATCGGCTCCCTGGTGGCGGGCAAACTGGCAGATCTGATCGCCGTCGACTTGAGCGACCCCTACCTGCAGCCTGTCTACGATCCCGCTTCGCACCTGGTCTACAGCAACCACGGCCGGGCAGTAAGCCACAGCTGGATTCATGGCGTACCACAATTACAGGATGGCAGACTAACCCGCATCGACGTACCAGATCTGGTTCTGCGGGTGAACGAATGGCGCAAACAGATTCTCAGCTGATTATCCGGAGTAACCCCGAACATGAACAACCACAACGTAGACCAGAACGAGATTGCCAAATTCGAGGCGCTCGCCAGCCGCTGGTGGGACCCCACCAGCGAGTTCAAGCCACTGCACGACATCAACCCGTTGCGACTGAATTACATCGACGAGCGCGTCTCGCTGGCCGGCAAACGGGCTCTGGACGTTGGCTGCGGCGGCGGTCTGCTGTCCGAAGGCATGGCACTTCGGGGCGCCCATGTTACCGGTATCGACATGGGCGAGGCGCCATTATCGGTGGCCAAGCTCCATGGCCTGGAATCCGGCGTGAAGGTGGACTATCGCCAGACCACCATTGAGGAACTCGCGCGGGATACTGAACATGCCGGCCAGTATGACGTGGTTACCTGCCTGGAAATGCTCGAACATGTACCCGACCCGGCATCGGTTATTCGAGCCTGCGCCAGTATGCTGAAACCCGGCGGCCACCTGTTCGTGTCGACCATCAATCGCAACCCCAAGTCGTTCCTCTTTGCCATCGTCGGTGCCGAATACGTTCTGAACTTATTGCCCAAGGGCACCCATGAGTGGAAGAAGTTTATCCGCCCATCGGAGATGTCCGACCATCTTCGCCATGCCGGGCTGGAAGTCCGCGAGCTCACCGGCATGACCTACAACCCTATCACCAAGGTGTACAAGCTTGGGCGGGATGTCGACGTCAATTACCTGATGCATGCCCGGGATATCCGTGAAGACTGAACAGACACCGGCGGCGGTGCTCTTCGATCTGGACGGCACCCTGATTGACACCGCCCCGGATTTCATCCGCTGCCTGAACCAGCTCCGACAGCAACACGGCATGCCGGCACTGCCCGCAGAACAGATCCGGCGCTCGGTTTCCAATGGCGCCCGGGCGATGATTCAGGTGGGATTCGGGCTGGAACCCGAACACGAGGGTTATCCTGAAAAGCACACTGCCTTTCTCGATCTCTATGAAACCGGTGTGGCCGTTGAAACCAGCCTGTTCCCGGGCATGGACGTGTTGCTGAGCAGCCTTGAGAGCCGGGGCATTCCCTGGGGGATTGTCACTAACAAGCCCGCACGCTTCGCGGTGCCCCTGATCGAAGCCCTGGGCCTGGCGCAACGCTGTGCCGCCCTGATTTGCCCGGACCATGTGGCTGAACGCAAGCCGCACCCGGAGTCACTGCTACTGGCCTGCCGTCAGATTCAGGTGGAACCGATAAAATCTGTTTATGTCGGTGATCATGAACGGGACATTGAAGCCGGCCGGAACGCCGGAATGCACACCATCGCGGTGCGTTACGGCTACATAGAGCAACCTGAGACGGTTGACCTGTGGCAAGCCGACCGGATTGCCGATACCGTCAGCGACCTCACAAAGCTGTTACAATAGCGCCCAATTATTTTCGACCGACCCGGCCAAGGCCTGGTCTGGCCTGATTTACGGAGACAGGTTATGCAAGATTACCAGGCACCCGCCGATCTTCTGAAAGACCGCATTGTCATGGTAACCGGTGCCGGCAGTGGTATCGGACGCGCTGCCGCCAAAGCCTATGCTGCCCATGGCGCCACCGTCATCCTGGTTGGGCGCACAGTCTCGCGGCTGGAGGAAGTCTACGACGAGATTGAAGCCGCCGGCCACCCCAAACCCGCGATCGTGCCTATGAACTTTGAAGGGGCGGCGGTCAAGGATTATGAAGAACTGGCCATGACCCTGGAAGACAATTTCGGGCGCCTGGACGGTCTCCTGCACAATGCCGGGATTCTGGGTGCTCGCAGCCCGGTTGAGCTGTACGATCCGGAAACCTGGAACAAGGTCATGCACGTGAACGCCACAGCGCCATTCCTGCTGAGCCGGGCGATGATTCCGCTGCTGCGCAAATCCGATGACGCCTCCATGATCTTCACCTCGTCCGGCGTTGGCCGGCAGGCACGGGCATACTGGGGCGCCTACGCCGTCTCCAAGTTTGCCGTTGAGGGCCTGGCCCAGTTACTCGCCGACGAACTGGACGACGAGCGCCACAATATCCGGGTAAACAGCCTGAACCCGGGCGCGACTCGCACAGGCATGCGGGTGCTGGCCTACCCGGCGGAAGATCCGAAGAAAAACCCGGACCCGGAGCAGCTCATGCCCGTTTACCTCTATCTGATGGGCCGGGACAGCAAAGGCGTTAATGGCCAGCAAATTGACGCGCAGCCGAAAAAATAATGGAACTGCTTTTTTACACCACAGCCCAGTGCCATTTGTGCGAGCTGGCAGAGGCGCTGCTGGTCAGCACCCCGATGCCCGAGCCCATTCCGGTGGATGTGGTGGACATCGCCCAGTCCGAAGCCCTGGTGGAGCGCTACGGCACCCGCATCCCGGTGCTGCGCCGCAACGACACCGGGGCGGAGCTGGACTGGCCGTTCACCAGGGACCAGTTACTCACGTTTCTGCAATGAGGATCCTCTGACATGCTGATGATCATCTCCCCTGCCAAAACTCTGGATTATGAGAGCCCCCTGGCAACGGAAACCCATACCCAACCGGATTTCCTGGACGATGCCTGTGAACTGATTGACCAGCTCAAGGAGCTGGAACCGCATCAGGTCAGCAACCTGATGAGCATCAGCGACAAACTCGGGCAACTGAACGCCGAGCGCTTCCAGACCTGGCACACACCGTTTACGCCGGATAATGCCCGGCAGGCCGTTCTGGCGTTCAAGGGCGACGTCTATACCGGTCTGGATGCCGAAAGTTTCAGTAGTGGGGATTTCAGTTTTGCCCAGAAACACCTGCGGATTCTCTCCGGCCTCTACGGACTGCTGAAACCGCTGGACCTGATGCAGCCCTACCGACTGGAAATGGGCACCCGGTTTGAAAATACCCGGGGCAAAGACCTGTACGCGTTCTGGGGCAGCAAGATTACCGATGCCCTTAACCAGCTCCTGGCCAGTGACGACAAGGTACTGGTGAATCTGGCCTCCAATGAATACTTCAAGAGCGTGCAGAAGAAACACCTGGATGCCCGGCTGGTTACGCCCCAGTTCAAGGACTGGAAAAACGGCCAGTACAAGATGATCAGCTTTTACGCCAAGAAGGCCCGTGGGCTGATGTGCCGTTACGCCATCCAGAATCGAATCACCCAGGCTGATGATCTCAAAGGCTTCAACCTGGATGGGTACTATTTCAGCGAAGACCAATCCGATAACAACAACTGGGTTTTCCTGCGGGATGAGCAGTAGTCAGGCGGTTTACCGGCCTGTGTTTAACACCTTCAGACATCTGTTGATATCGGAGTAGCAATGAACGAAGCAGTATTTTCCCAGATCGCCATGCTGGTGTTTCTGACCGGCCTTATTGCCTGGATGGGCTTCATCGTTTGGGATCTGGCCAAGAAATCCCAGGCCGGCAAATTTGGCACTATCGCGCTGTTTACCGTGCTTGGCGCCGGCGTTGTCGGTTTTATCGTGAAAACCGTGCTGGTGGAGGTTATGCAGATCTGACCGGCCTGCCGTCACTTTACGGCTACCGCCTGGTAGCCGTATCATCCCTCCCCCTTTTTCGATTCGACAAGCTCCGACCTGACGCAAGGATTCAGACCCATGTGGTTTCGTAATGCCCGTGTTTTCCGTTTCACCAAACCTTTCGATATTTCCGCAGAAGCGCTGGAAGAGAAACTCCAGGCGGACGCGTTCAAACCCTGCGGCCCTCAGGAAACCAACCGCCAGGGCTGGGTTCCGCCCCTGGGTAAACACGGCGACCAACTGGTGCACAGCGCCAACGGTTATCACCTGATTGCCCTGAGAAAAGAAGAGAAGATCCTGCCCGGGCCGGTGGTGAAAGAGGCTGTGGAAGAGCGTGCCGAAGCCATTGAGCTGGAGCAGGGCCGAAAGGTTCGCCGGAAGGAAAAAGACGAACTGAAAGAACAGGTGATGCTGGAAATGCTGCCACAGGCATTTTCCCGCAACCGCCGTTGCTTTGCTTACCTGGCCCCCAAGGACGGCGTGCTGGTGGTTGATGCCGGCTCTGCGAAACAGGCCGAAGATCTGGCCTCCACACTGCGCAAGAGCCTTGGATCACTGCCTGTGCGCCCGCCGGCGGTTGAGCAATCCCCCGCCTTCACCTTCACCGGCTGGCTGAACGAAAGCATTGATCACCCTGCCAACATTACTCTGGGCAGCGAATGCGAACTGAAAGACCCGTCAGAAGATGGCGGCGTGGTGCGCTGTAAAGGCCTCGATCTCAAAGCCGACGAGATCCGCAACCACCTGGAAGCTGGCATGCAGGTGACCAAGCTGGCCCTGACCTGGGACGACAATGTCTCGTTCGTGCTGGATGAAGAACTGGGCATACGCCGGCTGAAATTCGGTGAAACCCTGCAAGAGCAACTGGACGACGTCGATGTCGACGACGCCCTGGCCAAGTTCGATGCAGCCTTCACCATCATGACTCTGGAGCTGTCACGGCTGATTCCCGGGCTGCTGGAAGCCCTGGGTGGAGAAGATCGCTCCGCCATCGTCGAGGAGTAAAGGAACCGGGGGGCTACAGATGCCCCCCTTTGCCCAGCCGTTCCTTCTGCCAGTCTTTCTGCGGCTCGTTCAGTACCAGCCGCAGATCCATCACTTCTTCCTCCGGGTTGTATTTGATTTCGAACCCCAGATGCTCGGCCAGCTGTAACATCGGCCGGTTGTCCGGCAACACATTGCCGATCATTTCCATGGTGCCCCGGGCACGGCAATAATCAATCATCTTCTGCATAAGGGCCACACCCAGGCCTTCGCCTTTCATCCGGTCATCTACCATGACGGCGAACTCGCAACGCAGATTGTCGGCATCGGTCCAGGTACGCACCGTACCCAGGGTCTCCTCGCCTTCACCATCTTCACGGGGCGCATTGGCGATGAACACCATTTCCCGGTCATAGTCGATTTGCACCATCTGGGCCACGTCTTCCCGGGAAAAATGCTTGCGGTACTGGAAGAATCGGTAACGGATGGATTCCGGAGACTGATGCTCGTGAAACAGCCGATGAGCAGGCTCATCCTCCGCCAGCACCGGGCGAATAATCACGCGGCGACCGGATTTGGGCAATACCAGCCACTCCTCCAGCTCTCGCGGGTAGGGCTGGATAATGGGTTTGATCGGATGTTCATCCAGGTCAATGGCGATGTTTACAGCAACGGCGCCCTGCTCATTGAACAACAACGGCGAGATTTCCAGGCCCTTGATCTCCGGTATATCGATCACAATCTGTGACAGCGTCACCAGGGTTTCGGACACTGCCCGGATATCCTCTTCCGGCTTCAGGCTGTGTTCTTTCAGCAGTTTGTACATGTAAGTGCGCCGCAGCAGCTCGCGGGCCAGAACCATGTTCAGGGGCGGCAAGGCAATCTGGCGATCGGTCATGATATTGATCTGGGCACCGGCTGCCCCGCAAACCACCAGCGGCCCGAACACCTCATCACGAGTGATCCCCACACTGAACTCGATGCCGCCAACATGCTGGTAAGAACGTTGGACGGCAAAACCCAGGAAGCCGCTTTTCGGGAAATGCTCCCGATATTCGTCCATCAGGAAGCGGCAGCTATCGATGATCACCTGTTCGCTGTTGAGCTTTTTGACCGTGCCCTTATAGCGGCGCTGGGTCGGGCTCAGATCCAGGAAGGGATAACACACATCTTCGTGGATAACAGTTACATCAATGGGGCGGCGCTCTACTGCGAAGACCTCCAGCACCTCTTCCACGTCATCACAGTAAACGGTTTCAATGGTATTGATGCCGTAGTCGCAGATCACCCGCCGGGCTTCCCGGTTTGACAGATGCCGCCGGCCATCCCGCAAGGCCCTGGCGACCAGTTTGCGGGTGTTGGCCCGGTCGGCGAAGTGGTCTGTAAACGATTCGGGCGTCTCGGTCAGCAGCCGCTGAATGCGCTGATGCCGAACATGCTGCATAAACGCCATCACCGCTTTTTCCGGGTTAAAGAACGATGGCAGCCCAGCCCGGTAAAACTCTTCCCGGGAATCCATCACCGTGCTCTGCCCCAACCAGCAGGTAAAGATGTTCAGGCGGGTGCCCTTGGACGCCTGCACCACGGAATCGGCAATCTGCAGGCTGTCTTCGATCAGTGTGGGTGCGTACATCACAAGTACGTTAGCCACGTTAGGGTCCTTCGCCAGAATCTTGATGGCCTTGCCATAGAGCTCGGGCGTGGCGTCATAGTTCAGGTCGATGGGGTTCTTGCGGGTCCAGTACGGCGGCAACAGTTCTCCCAGTTCCCTGACCGTATCTTCCGACAGCTCCGCCAGTTCACCGCCGAGATCCGCCAGCCGATCTACCGCCAATACGCCGGGGCCCACGCCGTTGGCCATGATGGCCAGGGATTCCCGACGCAGCGGGCGCATCCGGGTCAGGGTTTCCAGGGCATCAAACATCTGGCCAAGCCCGTCCACCCTCAACACACCGGCGCGTTGAAGCATGGCATCGTAGACCGGGTCGCTGCGTTTGATACCAGCGGGCAAGGCATGGGTAAACCACTCGGATTCGGGCACCCGCCCGGATTTCACCGCAATCACAGGCTTGGTTCGGGAGGCCACCCGCACCGCTGACATGAAGCGCCTGGGATTGGGGATGTTTTCAATGTGCAGAAGAATCGCCCGGGTCTGGGTGTCCTGGGCCAGATAGTCGATCAGGTCGTCGTGATCGATGTCCATGCCATCGCCCAGGGTCAGGAAGTAAGAGAAGCCCACCCCCCTGGCAAAAGCCCAGTCCAGCACCGAACTGGCAATGGTGCCGGACTGCCCCACGAAGGCAACGCGGCCGGGAATGGCCCCCATATGGGCATAGGTGGCGTTCAGATGCCGCGCCGGCACCATCAAACCGATGGTGTTGGGACCCAGCACGCGGATGCCGGTCTCCCGGGCGGCATCGCGCACTGAATACATCAATGGCTGGCCGGTTTTACTGTGAGTCCGGGACATGCCCCCGGTCATTACAATGGCGGTACGCACGCCACATTCACCCAGCTTGCGGATCATTTTCGGCACCGTGTCCGGCGGGGTACAGATGATCGCCAGGTCCGGACTGAAATCCAGTTTGGAGACTTTGCGCACACAGGGCACCCCGTGCACGTTTTCGTAGTCGCTCTGGTTGACCACCACGAGCCGGCCCGGATAGCCGCCGCCCAGCAGGTTCCGCAACACCATACCCCCGAGGTTGTCAGCGCGTTCCGAGGCGCCAATAACGGCAATGGATTCAGGATTGAACAGGCTTTCCAGATAGCGGGTACTCAACGCGGCTCTCCCAGTGGTGTGCGCGACAGGAATGTACAAACTTCAATAAAACGGCTTGCTTATCAGTGTATACCTTATCTTAGGTGGCGATTTCATGATGTAAATCGACTAACGAGTTATTAGACCAAAGAAATACGACAGGCTTCGGTTATCCCTGATAACATGAAAGCGATAATAAGCATATTCAGGTTCAGGCATTACCCATGACCACGGCATTTTTTTCCCACGACGACTGCAAGAAACACAACATGGGCCCGGAGCACCCGGAAAGCCCAGAGCGTCTTTCAAGCATTCTCGCCTACCTTGCGGATACCAATCTGCAACAGGAACTGGACTGGGTTCGTCCGGAAGAAATCACCCGGGACCAACTGCTGACCGTGCATCCGGAAAGCTATCTGCACCAGCTGGACCTGATGCAGCCAACCCGGGGCCGGGTGTTCACCGACCCGGACACCGCGATGATGCCGGACACCCTGAGAGCGGCGAAGCTGGCCGCGGGGGGCAATGTGCAGGCTGTCGATATGGTGATGAGCAGCCAGGTAACCAACGCTTTTGTCTGCGCCCGGCCACCGGGACACCACGCCGAACGTGCCAAGTCGATGGGGTTCTGTTTCTATAACAATATCGCCCTGGCGGCGATGCGGGCGCTCACCTTCCACCACCTTGAGCGGGTGGCCATTGTCGATTTCGATGTGCATCAGGGTAACGGCACGGTAGATATTGTCAGTGGTGATGAACGCATACTGATGTGTTCCAGCTTTCAGCATCCGTTTTATCCGCACTCCCACGTGCACCGGCAGGCCGACAATATTGTCAATGCGCCGATTGCAGCCGACTGCTCAGCGACTGAGTACCGCAAGACGGTTGAAGCCGCCTGGCTCAAGAAACTGCAGGATTTTCGTCCGCAACTGGTGTTGATCTCGGCAGGCTTTGACGGGCATCGGCTGGACCCCATGGCGGAGCTGAATCTGGAAACCGAGGATTATCGATGGTTAACGGAAATGCTAGTGAGTGTCGCCCATGACCACTCCAACGACCGCATCATCTCCACGCTGGAAGGCGGGTATCACCTGAAAGCCCTGGCAGAGGGTGTGGCCGCGCACCTGGAAGTTCTGAACGCAGTATATTGAAACTCGGGATGGCGTGTTCCGGCTATCCCGAAAACTCGCTCCCCATACCGTTAGCCTGCAGCAGTTCCGGGCGCTCACCCTGGCGTTGCAAACGAATGGTGGTGCGGCGGTTATCAGCCGGCCGGCGGGAAACCGGATACTGATCACCGTGGGCCCGGACCGTCAGCATAGTCTCATCGATTCCCCTGGATTTGAGATACTCTGCCACCACGTTGGCTCTTTCCTCCGACAGCGCGCGGTTATCAATCCGGCTACCAATACTGTCGGAATGGCCGTCCACGAAGATTCTTTCTACCGTGCTGTCGGCCATCACGTAGGTCACAATATTGTCGAGCAAGTTCATGTCTGCCTGTGACAGGCTGGTACTCCCGCTGGCAAACGGAACCCGGCTGCGCCGAACCTGGTCGAAGTTAACCGGCAGCAGACTGGCAACGCATTCACGATAGCCGGCGTACGGGCCGGAAAAATTCACATTCGACAACTGCACCCGCACGGGCTGGCCGCTGTATACCGCGGCTCGGGTTACTGTCGGCTGCATACCTCGGGACAACCCCTGGGCAATCAACACCGCTTCCCGATTCCCCAGGTTCACCGAGCGCGGACTATCCGTTACCTGCACAGCACCAATGGGGCTCGGTGGAACTCCTGGCCGCCAGGGCGGAGCTTCGACCACTAACTGGCCCTGGCCGGGGCGCATCACACTGAGATCCGATTCGAGATAGAAACGCAGGTCTTCCCCTGCCCGGTGCCTGAGCACGGCGCGGCCAAAGCCAGGGACCTCATGGACAAGGGAACACTCAAAGACCGACTCGGAGAGATACCACTGGCTGTTTTCAATACCGGCACCATAACTGGATGACAGCACAGGCGCAGAGGGCAATGACATCAACCCTGCCGTCGCCAGCAATTTCAGCAATCTGCTCTGCCTGAAGAACCAATTGGGTGAAACCATAGGAATGCCCCGTGGAGCCTTTAAACCAGTGAACTAACCGGTTAACGGCGACCCGACCGGGAACTTGAGCCGGATAACTTACGATCAGGTTAAAAACATCTGCTTTTCGCTTCTGATATAATCCGCGAAATTTTGCGCTCGCTTTCGGATACCTTCTCATGACCCGACAGATAACCATCACACGCCCGGACGACTGGCACCTGCACGTGCGCGACGGCGACATTCTGAACGATGTGGTGCCCGCCACCGCCGCCTGCTTCGGCCGCGCTATCATCATGCCTAACCTGGTGCCGCCGGTAACCGATGCCAGCGCAGCCATGGCGTACAGGGATCGCATTCTGGCCGCGGCCCGGGGAACGGACTTCCAGCCCCTGATGACCCTGTATCTGACCGAGAGCACCACCGCCGAGACCATTCGTGAAGCCAAAGCCGTCGGCGTAGTGGCAGCGAAACTGTACCCGGCTGGCGCCACCACCAACTCTGCCTCCGGCGTAACGGACATTCGCAATATCTACCCGGTGCTGGAGGCGATGGCGGATTGCGGCATGCTGTTGCTGGTACACGGCGAGGTGACCGACAGCGACATCGATATTTTCGATCGGGAAAAGGTGTTTCTGGAGCGGGTTCTGGCACCAACGCTGACTGCGTTCCCGTCGCTCCGGGTGGTTCTTGAGCATATCACCACGGCCGATTCGGCCGAGTTTGTCCGTAACCATCAGGGCAATAACCTCGGGGCAACTCTCACACCGCAGCATCTGATGTATAACCGCAATCACATGCTGGTCGGCGGTATTCGCCCACACCTTTACTGCCTGCCCATCCTCAAGCGCAACAAGCATCAGGAGGCGCTAAGAGAGGTCGTGGCCAGCGGCGATCCCCGTTTCTTCCTGGGCACGGATTCTGCCCCACACGCGAAAGACAAGAAGGAAGCCGCCTGCGGCTGTGCTGGCTGTTACTCCGCCTACGGCGCCATCGGCCTGTATGCCGATATCTTCGAGGAACTGGGCATTCTGGACAAGCTGGAAGCCTTTGCCAGCTTCAACGGCGCCGATTTCTATGGCCTGCCCCGGAACACCGACACCGTGACGCTGGTGCGGGAACCCTGGACCATGCCGGAGAACCTGCCTCTGGCCGGCGGCGGAATTGTTCCGTTGAAGGCTGGCGAAACCGTTAACTGGCGCCTGGCGTAAACCCTATTCATTCACTACCACGAACATCGGAGTTCGAGTGTCAGACGAAAACAAACAGCCCCACCCCATGTCCCAGCGCTTTCGCGGCTTTCTGCCGGTGGTGGTCGATGTGGAAACCGCCGGCTTCAACCCGGAACGTGATGCTCTGCTGGAAATCGCCGCCGTAATGCTGACCATGGATGAGGATGGCTGGCTGCGCCGGGGCGAAACTCACGTGCAGCAAATCGACCCGTTCGAAGGCGCCAATCTGGAGCAGTCGGCCCTGGATTTCACCGGCATCGATCCCTGGAACCCGGAGCGGGAGGCGGTACCAGAACGGGAAGGTCTGAGCGAGATTTTTTCTCCCATCCGCAAGGCGGTAAAAGAACACGACTGCAAGCGAGCGGTACTGGTGGGCCACAATGCCACGTTTGACCATAATTTCGTTTTCGCGGCAGCGCTGCGAGCCGATATCAAACGCAACCCGTTCCATCCATTCTCGACGTTTGACACGGCTACCCTGGCGGGCCTCGCCTACGGCCACACCGTGCTGGCCCAGGCCTGTAAACTGGCGGGTATTCCCTTCAGCAACAAGGAAGCCCACTCGGCCGCCTACGACGCGGAAAAGACAGCAGACCTGTTCTGCGGCATCGTCAATCGCTGGCGTGAACTGGGCGGGTTTCCGCCGCCGCCAATCGAAATTGCCGAAGAACCCCAGGAATGAAATCTCCAACCTGAAACGAAAAAACCCGCCGAGGCGGGTTTTTTCTTGGCTTATAACGACGATTACCAGTATATCCCCCGCATAATCGCCGCAAAGGCCACCTGCTCGGTAGAGACTTTCGGCTTTTCACCGGACTTGCTGCCTGCAGCGGCTGGCGAATCCGGGAACATCCGGTAGCCGGTATTCATAATGATCTCGCCCATCTTGGGTGCCAACGCATGCAGAACCTGCGCGAACACGCCAAGACGGGTGGCAATACGCTTGGGCCGGTACACAATCGCATCCGCCACCATCTGGGCCGCTTCATCCGGTGTCAGCGTCGGCACGGAATCGTAGATCTTGGTGGGCGCGATCATCGGCGTTTTCACCAACGGCATGTTGATGGTGGTGAAGGTCACGTTGCGGTCTGACCATTCCGCGGCGGCACAACGGCTGAAGGCATCCAGCGCAGATTTTGATGCCACATAGGCCGAGAAACGCGGAGCGTTGGTGAGTACGCCAATGGAGGAAATGTTCACCACGTGCCCGCGACGGCGCTCCAGCATGGCCGGCGCAAAGCCCATAATCAGGCGAACGGAGCCGAAGTAGTTCAGCTGCATGGTCCGCTCGAAATCGTGGAACCGGTCAAAAGACAGCGCCAGTGAGCGGCGAATGGAGCGGCCCGCGTTGTTCACCAGCACATCCACGTGGCCGTGATTATCGAGCACCGTCTTCACAAAGCGGTCGCAGTCGTCCATGTCTGAAAAGTCGCACTGGTACGCATGCACGTTGCCACCTTTGGCCTCCAGACTGGCCGCCACTTCATCCAGGGTTTCCTTGGTGCGGGCGCCAATCACCAGAATGGCACCGGCCTCTGCCAGTTTTTCTGCGGTTGCCAGACCAATACCAGAGGTGGCACCGGTTACCACGCAAACCTTACCTTCAACCGTGCCCTTGAGGGTGCGGTCCTTGAACAGATCCGGGTCCAGATTACGCTCCCAGTAGTCCCAGATCACCGGGGCATAGGACGGTAGACGCGGCACCTCAATGTCTGTGCCCTTCAGAACCCGCTCCAGCTCCCGGGTATCAAAACGGGTCGGATAATTAATGAAGGACATTACCGAAGGCGGAATGCCCATGTCATCCAGAACCGCGCTGGTAATGCGTTTAACCGGAGGCAGATTCTTGATGCTCTGGCGAATAAACGGCGGAATAAAACCGAACATCCGGGAATCGATGCGCATACCCATGCGGGGGGCATGGCCGGCCTCGCAGAAAATATTGAGGATCTCACCCACCTTATACGGATCTGAGTCCACCAGATGGAAACAGTTGCCATCTTCGCCTTCCAGATGGGCAATGTGATCCAGTGCATCGACCACGAAATCCACCGGCACAATGTTCAGCCGGCCACCTTCAATACCGATGGTGGGTACCCACTGGGGCAACGCGTGACGGATCTTCTGAATCATCTTGAAGAAGTAATAGGGCCCGTCCACCTTGTCCATTTCGCCGGTTTCCGAATGGCCAATGACCATACCAGGGCGGTAGATGCGGAACGGAACCTTGCATTCTTCACGCACAACTTTTTCGGATTCGTGCTTGGTGCGCAGGTAAGGATGATCAAGCTTCTCGGCTTCTTCGAACATATCCTCCCGGAAGATACCCTTGAACAGACCCGCTGCCGCGATGGATGACACATGATGGAAATGTTTGGCGCCCATGGCTTCTGCAGCCTGAACAGCCGCCCTGGTGCCTTCGATATTGGTGGCCGCCTGGGCTTCTTCGTCTGCGCCCATGTCGTAGACCGCGGCAAGATGGAATACGTGGTCAATATTTCCTTTCAGTGATTTCAGCGTTTTCGCGTCAATACCAAGGTTTTTGCTGGTGAGGTCGCCGATCACAGCCTTCACTTGCTTGTCGTCTGCACCCCAGCGCTCCCGGAGTCGCTCCAGCTTGTCCTGGGACTGCTCGCGAACCAGAACATACACGGTGCCGCCGCGCGCCAAGAGTTTCTCAACCAGAAAACGACCGATAAAACCGGTGCCGCCTGTCAGGAAATAATTCATAGGTACTCCATTCTGCCTGTTGTGTTTTTTGTCTTTAACCGACACAGATACGACTAAAGTCGTAGCCGATTCCATCGGTCGGCAATTCTACTTAATTGCAACCTTCATGTATCGAACTTTTTTAGAGTTTTTACTCTGTAACCCATTGTTTTTATTAGAGCCATTACTCTAAAAGCAGCCAACCCCACCTCACTCCCTGTCCGGTTTATCGACACAATGTGATTGAGATTAGCACAAGAAACCGCGACCACCGCATTGGGTCATTTAATTACGACCAGGCAATGCAAGAGGTTCTTACCAATGACATAATCGGGAACTTCCAGCGCCATCCGGCGTCACTAACCGAGCCAGACATCAAGGTTTAAAAGAAACTCCCATGCCGAAAAACAATCCGAACACCGAACGCTATATTGCCATCGCCCGGGCCTGCCTGAAGGCCATCAACGACACCGCCGCCGACAGTGGTTCCCGGGAAGACAAGATCCAGGCCGTATACCAGGCAATCGACAAGGCGTTTCAGGCCGAGTTTGCCGATTATCGACAGTCCGTTGCGATCATGGCGACGGTGCTGGAGCGGATCGCCTCTGGTGAACTCGACGCTGACCAGGCGGCCAAACTCGCGCGCCAAACCATAGAACAGAAGCCTGAGAGCGCCAAAAACAACCAGATGCACTGATCCCTTTTCCGACCTGAACGCCATTCCGGAACCCGAGGCCCCATGACTTCGAAACATCCGTTACCTGTTCGATCTCGCTACGCTCTGCTGCAGAGGCTGTTGCTTGTCGTCACCGTGTTACTGGCTCCACTGGCGACAGCCAGTGTGTCACCCACCCAAAGTCCCAACGATCCGAACCAGTACCGGTTCATCGAACTCGACAATGGCTTGCGCGTGATCCTCGCTTCGGACCCGGAAACGGACAAAGCCGCCGCCTCCATGAACGTTGCCGTGGGCAGCGGAAACGACCCGAAAGAGCGGGCAGGCCTGGCGCACTTTCTCGAGCACATGCTGTTTTTGGGCACCGAGAAGTACCCGGAGGCAGGCGAATACCAGCAATTTATTCGCAGCCACGGCGGCAGTCATAACGCGTTCACAGCGTTTGAGGACACCAACTATTTCTTTGATGTCGAAGCCGAGTTTCTGGAGCCGGCGCTGGACCGGTTCGCCCAACAGTTTTCTCATCCTCTGTTCACGCCGGAACTGGTGGATCGTGAGCGCAATGCCGTCCACTCCGAGTACAGTTCGAAGCTTAAAGATGACGGCCGGCGCCTGCTTTCTGTCAGGAAGGCTGCGGGCAATCAGAAGCATGCCTTCAGCCAGTTTGCGGTCGGCAACCTGGAGACCCTGGAAAACACCGAAAGCAACCCGCTTCGGCCTGACCTGATTCGTTTCTGGGAAGAAAACTATTCGGCGAACATCATGACCCTGGCAGTCTACGGCCCACAGCCGCTGGACGAGCTGGAACGCATGGTGCATGAGCGCTTTGGCGCCATCGCCAACCGTAACCTTGAACCCAAGGTTCACCCTCACCCGCTGTACGACACCTCCCGGTTGCCAGAGAAAGTGACAGCCGAAACGCTGAAAGACAATCGCAGCATGACGCTGTCTTTTCCGATCCCGTCTCAGCAGCGTTACTACAAAAGCAAACCCGCAGCCTACGTTGCCAACCTGCTGGGCCATGAGGGCCCCGGCAGCCTGTTTGACGTTCTGAAACGCGCAGGCCTGGTAGAAAGCCTTTCCGCAGGCACAGGGATGGACACCGGTGAACACGCCACTCTCGACATCAGCATGTCGCTCACCCGGGAAGGCCTGGAGCACCAGGATGAGATCGTTGCCCTCGCCTTTGAGTACATAGATCGTATTCGTGACAACGGCATCAGCCAGCAACGCTTCAACGAGATGCGACAGCTGGCCATGATTGATTTCCGTTTCCGGGAACGCGCTGAAGCGCAAAGCGAGGCCATGCGCCTGTCCAGACTCCTCAAGGACTATCCGCCTGAAGATGTTTTAAGCGCCCCCTGGCTGTTGGAGAGGTATGCCCCAGAGCAATACAAGGCGATCCTCGATCAGCTGAAACCAGCCAACCTTAAAGTCTGGGTTGCCGCCCCCAACCTGGACGCGAGCGAGCCGAACCTCACGCGGTGGTATCAGACGCCATGGGTCAGGACACCCCTGAACCTCGATAATCCGGCTGCTCCCAGCCTGGCTGAACAGCTTGCCCTGCCCGAATCCAACCCCTTTGTTCCTGAAGATCTCGAACTGGTGGGGGGGGACAGCATGGCTCACCCGGAGAAAATTGCCGAACTGGACGGACTGGATATCTGGTACGCCCGGGATACCCGTTTCGCCACCCCGAAAGCCAATCTGTTTGTCAGCCTGAGAACGCCGGCAGCGCGGGAATCCGCCCGGAGTTCAGTGCTCACACAACTGCTGGTGGACGCCATTAACAACAACCTCAACGCCTGGGCCTATTCTGCCCGGCTGGCCGGGCTGGACTACAGCGTCTACCCCCATCTTCGTGGCGTTACCATCCGTGTCGGCGGCTACAGCGACAAGCTGCACAAGCTGGCTAACCAGATACTGCTGGAGTTCGCCAATCCCGCCCTTACCGAACAGCGATTCAGGATCGCGCGACAGAACCTGATGGATGCTCTGGAAAACAAGAGCAAAGAACGACCGGTGCAGCAGACTTCGGAATTTGTCCAAACCGCCTTGCTGGAAGGCACGTTTCCCGCGGAGGAGCGCCTGGCCGCTGCGCGCGACGTCACACTGAATGAGCTGAGAGGGTTTGCCGGCAGTTTCCTCGCCCGCACTGATCCCGTCATGCTCGCCCATGGCAACCTGACACAGGCCAGTGCCCTGAATATGGCCAGACAGGTACAGGCTCTGGTGCTGAACGATCACCAGCGTACCAACGTGGATCGGGCGCGAATTCGCCAGCTGCCTCCAAGCCAGACCGCCGCGCATCTGGCGGTTGAGCACCCCGATACCGGTTACACCTTATACCTGCAGGGCAACAACACTTCCTACGCCGAGCGAGCCCGATATCGGTTGCTGGCACAAATCATCAGTAGCCCGTTCTATGAGGAAATCCGGACCACGCGCCAGCTCGGATACATCGTCTACGCGACCGCGTTCGAAATTCTGGAAACGCCGGCGCTCGGACTGGTTGTGCAATCCCCATCCGCTGATGCATCTGCCATCGACTCAGCCGTCAACGAATTCAGCCAAACCTTTGCACAACAACTGGCGGAGATGGATGACACACGGCTTAAGCGGGAAAAACAAGCGGTGATCAGCCAACTTCTGGAGCGTGACCGGCAGCTGAGCGAAGTCTCCAGACGATACTGGCGGGAGATCGACCGGGAAAATGCCGAGTTTAACAGCCGACAAGCCCTGGCCGACGCTATTCGGAACGTATCGCTGGAGGAACTGAGGGAGACCTTCGAACACGCCATGCTTGAACGACAACGGGCTCTGCTGGTCACCACCGGAGGCGATGCCGTGAATGATGAGGCGATCCTTCAGACCCTGCGGGACCTGGGCCCTGTACCGAAGGATTGACGAGAGATACTACGAACCTGCCCGGCGATCATTCGCCTGCCGGGCAGGTTGTCGGGTTAACGAAGCCGGTTACAGATCCACCGCAAACTGATTGAAATACACCACAGACCCAGTGCCGGTCCCCACATTCAGAATGCTGAATGCCACCTTGCCCTTCTCCTGAATAAAAGCAAACTTGTCGCTTTCATTCTTTACTTCGTAGTTCTCTGTGTCGTTTTTCTTCTCGTTATACACAGACAAGGCTCCGTCCTGGCTGCCATGACGAATCTGGGCCATGGAGACAATAATCTGGGGAATATCCTTTGCCTTGTTGAACGTCAGAATCCAGATGCCCGAGTCGTTGGTGGGCAACATCACCTGCACAAAGCCTTTCTCGGCGCCATCCTGGTATTTAGAGCTGGCCAGGTCGTTCATGCCAACCCAGTAGGAGTACCAGTTGCCTTCCAGAGCAACGTCAATGGTGTCAAATACCTTGACCTTCACACTGTTGTCGGGATCACTGACACCCAGCTGTTTCACAACGGTAGTCAGCAGGGATTTCGTGCCCTCGCCGTAGGAGTCAAAGCCACCAAAACTCTGAGCCAGACTGGCCTGGGAGAAAGACACGACCAGCAACAGCGCAAGCAACTTGTAGAACTTCATGCAGATTTCCTTTTTATCCGGTACTTGATCCGACGGCTCCGCGCCATCCCCTGCCTGAAAACAGGCAGGGCCTATGATAGTCAGCGACTACCCACGTGATCTACCCGGAAACGGCAAGACAGTGTGAACAAATGAAAAATGACGGCCTTGAGCCCGCTGCCTCAGGCCGTTATCATACCGCCTCCTTTACGATGCCCCCGTAGCTCATCTGGATAGAGCGTCCCCCTCCTAAGGGGAAGGTAGCAGGTTCGAGTCCTGCCGGGGGTACCATAAAGGCCGCCACCGAATGGCCCCGTCAGAACAGGGGCACCACAACCCCGCCTGCGAGCCATAGCAGCGCAACCACTACCAGAACGCTCAGCACCTTATCTGTCAGCGAAGATCCGCCATGATCGTGATCATGATGGTGGTGGTCATGTGAATGCTGCTTCTGCCCTTGTCGCCAGAACCATAGCAGTATCGCTGTGGCGGTCAGAAACAGGATGTTCAAGACAGCCTGGTAATTCCACTTGAAGAACTCCCGCTCTCCCATTGAGGTCTGGCCGCTGAAGTCCGGCAACATACCGAGCAGGGCCAGGCTGTAGTGCATCAGCAATGACACAGTCACAATGCCGACCAGCATCAGTGCGAGGATGTACAGCGCCATCTTCCAGCCATAGTAGGAGGCGTTGATTCTGAGCACTGGCAGCACAACCAGATCGGAAAAGATAAAGGCCATGACGCCCGCAAAACTCACTCCCTGAGCAAACAACACGGCCGCGAGAGGAATATTGCCCATGGAACCGATGAAGGTGAAGAAGGCTGCAATCGGCCCAACCAGTGTCTGCGACAGTACGGCGAGGAAGCCAGGGTTGGCCGCGTTCTCACCACCGGCGCCGATAAAGAGAGCTTCAAAGAAACTCTGAGGCACCATGGCGGAGATGATGCCGGCTACGGTGAAGCCGATAAGGACATCTTTCCAGACCATTTGCCACTCCATCACATAGGTCTGGGCGATCGCCTGCCATCCTTCTTTACTGGTTATTTTTTCCTTCCAGCTTTTGTCAGAGTTGCCGCCGTCCCCGTCGCCGTCATCCATCTTTCGGCGAGCCTGAGCTTCAAGCCGGCGCGGCCGGGTAAGTCGGATCAGCAGCCAGGTTACGAGAATCAGGAGTACACCACCCACATACTCGCCAACCACAAATTGCCAACCCAGAAAAACCGCGATCACGATACCGAGCTCAATCACCAGATTTGTGGAGGCCAGCATAAACGCCAGAGACGGCGCCAGACCGGCGCCCTTATTGAAGATTGCACGGGTGGTGGCCAGTGCGGAGAAGCTGCAAGAACTGGAAATGAAACCAAAAAACGTGCCGAGCGCGATACTGCGCGGTCCATCCTCCCCCATGGCCTGCTGCATCTTTCTGCGGGTAACCAGAACCTGAATCAGACTGCTTATGACGTAACCCAGAATAAACGCCCAAAGCGCCATCCAGAAAAAGCCCAGGCTCGTGGTTGCCGCTTCATTCCATAGCGATAGAAAGTTGCTCAAAGCGTTCCTCCTTATCTGCCGAAGCATGCGAAGAGTCACCACCTACCCTAGCGCATAATACGACCAGTTGCAGAAACGCTTACTTGATGCCCGAGCCCCTCGCCTATGCAGAATGGCTTTGACGGAGGGGCGAAAAACACAGATTAAGTGCCGGGTGTGGAGGAACCTTATTTGCGCGGATCGGTTACCGAAACCCACGAGTTGTCTGCGTGAGCATCCCGGAAAGCCAACAGGCTATCGACCCCGGAAAAATCCACCAGGTCACGGAAATCCAGCCAGTCCACCAGACAATAGAGACAGATGGCAGGATAGTTCCACTGCTTAAACTGCCCCGCTTCCACCATGGCGGACAGGGTTCGCAGCGTTGTCATGATGCGTTCGCGCTGAAGGTTATAGAACATTGCATCCTGGCTGGTATCGATTCCGGACCTCTCAGAAAGCAGCATGGTTACCGCAGAATCATTGGCGCCATCAATCAGCGTTAACTGGTTCTCCTGGTCCCAGGTGAGAGCGTCAAGCCCAAGCTTCTGACCAAGATATCGGGCAATAACCCGTGAGTCATAGAGTTCCTGATCGCCATCAATCAGTACCGGGATTTTCAGGGTGGGATTAGTACGCCGCAGCTCATCACGGCCTTCCCCATAAATATCGAGATTGATGAACTCGTATGGTTCATCGCTCAGCAGGAGCCGAATGCGGCGTACATAGGGCGACGTGGTAGATCCAATCAGTTTCATGATACCTCCAGGGAGCCAGGGTCAGGACCCCAGCAAGGATTCGGGGTCTGTATAGGGGTGCCCGGTAGCGTCTGCGACTTCCCGATAGGTGACTTTCCCCGCAGCGACATTGAGACCGGCCTTCAGGTGCGGGTCTTCCTTCATTGCCCGGTCAGCCCCCTTGTTGGCCAGCGCAACAACATAAGGCAGGGTCACGTTGTTCAAGGCCAGCGTGGATGTGCGCGCGACGGCGCCGGGCATGTTGGCAACACAGTAATGCACAACGCCATCAACAATGAAGGTGGGATCATCGTGCGTGGTTGCCCGCGAGGTTTCAGCACAACCTCCCTGATCAATGGCCACATCAACAATCACGCTGCCCTCGGGCATCCGGCGAATCATATCCCGGGTAATGAGTTTCGGAGCCGATGCACCCGGAATAAGCACGCTGCCAATAACCAGATCGGATTCAGTGACCGCCTGGTCAAGCGTCTGAGTAGTTGAGAACAAGGTGGTCAGACGATTCCCATATCGATGATCGAGTTCCCTGAGCACATCCATATTGCGATCCAGGACTGTCACCTGGGCCCCCATACCGATGGCCATGGCAATGGCATTCTGACCAACCACGCCCCCGCCAACCACCGTTACTCGCGCCGGTGGGACACCGGGCACACCTCCCAATAACACGCCGCGACCTCCCATGGCCTTTTCCAGGCAGTGAGCCCCCGCCTGAATGGCCATTCGTCCGGCCACTTCCGACATGGGTGCCAACAAGGGCAAATGGCCGATACGGTCAGTCACGGTTTCGTACGCGATACAAGTGGCTCCAGAGCGCACCAGGTCGTCAGTCTGCGGTTTGTCCGGCGCCAGATGCAGATAGGTGAAAAGGGTGTGCTCCGGCTTCAGCATCCCCCGCTCTTCAGACTGGGGCTCCTTGACCTTCACGATAAGCTCGGCCAGCTCGAAAACTTCCCTGGGGCTTTCCACAATGTGTGCCCCTGCCTGCCGATAATCCTCATCGGAAAAGCCGATGGCGACACCTGCACCAGTTTCGACCAAAACCTTGTGTTTATGGCCACACAATTCATGAACCGCCGCTGGCGTCAAACCAACCCGATATTCGCGGTTCTTGATCTCCTTCGGTACACCAATCTTCATGCTCTACCCCCTTACGGCCGGCCCCAATGGCCCTCTGTTGCAGTGTAGTCAAGGCTATCGGTCAGCACTCACTCCTGATAAATCATCTTGCGCGTCATGCCTCCGTCCACCACAAAATTCTGCCCGGTGACGAAGCCAGCCTCGGAGGAAATCAGGTAAGCCACCAGTGAAGCGATGTCTTCGGGCCTGCCAACGCGGCCGGCCGGGTGCTGCTGATGATCCGCTTCTGACAGAGGCTCGACAGCCTGCTCGCTTCCCTGCCAGGCACGGGTATCTATCCAGCCCGGGCTGATACAGTTCACCCGTATTTCTGGTCCCAGGCTAATGGCCAACGCATGGGTCAGTGCCACAAGGCCGCCTTTGGTGGCGGCGTAGGCTTCGGTATCCGGCTCTGATTGCAGGGCCCGTGTGGAGGCCATATTCACAATCACGCCCCTCGCCTTCCGGAGATGCGGTATCGCATGTTTGCTCACCAGAAACGGCCCGGTCAGATTGACATCCATTCGACGCTGCCACTGTTCAAGGCCCAGTTGTTCTATCGGGCCGGTATGAGGATCCGCAATGCCAGCGTTGTTGATAACGGCATTCAGGCCACCACCCCAGTGCACCGTTTGGGAAAAGATATTCTCAACATCCGCTTCGCTGGCAACGTCGCCTGCCAGAAACACGACTTCACCGTCTGCGTTGGCAGCCAACTGTTCACCTGCGGCTTGGTCAGTATCACAGAATGCCACTTTCCAGCCCGCCGCCGCCAGGTGCAGCACTATGCCTCGGCCAATTCCCTTCGCGCCCCCTGTCACCAGGACTACCTTTTGCATTCGTTCCAAGTCTGCCTCCAACGGTTTCGGTTCCGTCATTACTATTCAGCGGACTTTGCGCCGGACGGATTGATTGCTGCAGTTTAGCAGCAACTGATTGATACGGTTTTCGCCGATGCCTGTTTCTACAGGTTAGAATGCCCGCCTGCCCACACTATCGGAAACCACGCATGGCCCGCTTTAACGAAATTGGCACCGCAACCATCCCCGGCAACGGCACCCGCTTGCGACTGCTGCAACGTAATGACGAGTTTTCCATCAAGATTGCTGGCGCCCCGGGTGAACTGATGAACAGCCGGTTACATGGTTCGGAGGATGCGCTCGCCACACTGGCCTGTGAACGCCTGAGCCATCTGCCCGCGCCACGAATCCTGATTGGTGGGCTGGGCATGGGCTTTACCCTGGCGGCGGCGCTTTCGGCTACAGGCGATCAGGCTCAGGTGACGGTGGCAGAGCTGGTTCCGGAGGTAGAAACCTGGAATCGCGGACCATTGGGCGCAGCGGCCGGCTACCCCCTGAACGATCCCCGGGCCGTCGTTCACATTGGCGATGTGGCAGAACTTTTGCGGCAGGGCGATGGCAACTGGGACGCCATCTTGCTGGATGTGGATAACGGTCCGGAAGGCCTTACCCGTAAGGAAAACAACTGGATCTACTCTCCTGAAGGCATCGCCGCCGCCCAGAAATCCCTGAGCAACGACGGCATTCTCGCCTACTGGTCGGCCGGTCCGGAACAGGCCTTTACCGAACGCTTGCGGCGCACTGGCTTTTCGGTGGAACCCGTTGTTGTAAGAGCCCTGCGTCCGGGTAAAGGTGCCCGCCACACAATCTGGCTGGCGTGGTAATGTTAGGGGATAAAGGGCGACGCCCAATCTGTTTGTTGCCATACGGTCATTCGAAATACGGGTTAAGGTGTACTAGGGTTAGTGTTGAAGCCGCTTTGTTTTAACGAGGATCTAGTCCTCGGCGAAACACTCAGGAGGTCTTTCCATGAAACCCTCAGTGAGTATTACCGGTGAACAGGAAGCCCATAAAGTAGCCGCAATATTCGAGACAGAAACCGATGCCAACGGCGTTGCACGGGTGCTGTCGCAGGAAACCAGTCTGGATCACGAGCAAGTCATTGTTGTAAGCCCCCAGGACCAACACCCGGGTGAAGAGCTGGAGCCAGAGGACCAGGGCATATGGCAAACGCTGGTGCGTTCGCATCTCTGGCTTGGTATCGGAGGTGCCGTCGCAGGCTTTATTGTGTTCGTGATACTGAGTACTGTCGGCGTGGGGTTTATTGCCCAGAATGGCGTGGTTGCCGCAGCCGTTCTCGCGGCGCTTGGCCTGATACTTGGCCTGCTTTTGGCCGGAGGCGTTACTCTACGGCCTGACCACACACCTTATGTTGCTAAAGCACAGTCGGCTCTGAAGGACGGCAAGTATGTACTGACCGTGCATGCCTCCAGTGCTGAGCAACTCAAAGAGGCCACCGCCGTTCTGAAAAACCGGAACGTCCAGTTAGTGCGTACTATCTGAGCGTTCGCCCGCGGAGCCACGTTGTTGGTAGCAACCAGAGCACGGTGGCCAGTAACCAGCGCGTAAGCAACAGAAGTGGCAGCAGTACGAGGAACCATCCTGGTATCTGCACCATCCAGGCCGGCACACCCAGTACCCGGGCAGCGCCGGCGAATACGTCGTTCAGTAAGGCTGGGTGTTTAACAACCACATAGACCAGAGCCACCGCAGCGGGCCACTTTGCGTTGCTAACCATGACTGAAGCCATGCGCCCGGCCCGGGCAAGGCGGGAAGAATAGGCCGCGGAACGGGCGGTGACACTCGAGGCTCTTGCAGTACCTGCTGCCGCCCGACCGGCTTTCAGGAATTTCACCGCACTGCCAATAATCAGCGCGTCTACGGCGGCCCAGCCGACATCTTCCATGCGAATCGGCTGATCGGTACGGTACCGGGATTCCAGAGTCCGGATACCACTGGTGAAGAACTGCGTAACACCCTCCGTAATCCGCTCCGTCCAGATCCACTCTATGTTATTGCCATCGGCCCCCACCACGAACTGGCCAGTGAAATCCTGACCTTCTTTATTGACGAAGTTGATGGCATACCAGGCACGCTGCTCCGGCGTCAGGACTTTACCAGTGCCGGCAACCCGGTTCATCATCTCAATCGAACCAACCGGATTCTGATAAAAATGCATTACAGGAGGCAGCAGATACTCGCCATGGGCTCGCAGGGCCTGCTGAAATTCCGGTTCTTCACCAAACAGATTCATCACAAACCTGGCCCACTCGGGGTATACCTGCAACGCGGCCTGAGCTTTCAGCAACAGCAGGCGGTCGTCCCGGTAATCCAGCAGGAGCGCCTGCAGAGCCAAGGCTTCGCCCAGCAGCGGTGATTCTGTACCGAATTCATCCTGGGCCTGCAGGCGCACAAGCCGTTCCTCAACCGGTTGCGGTTGCAAGCGCACTGACACCAGAGCGGCCACTGCCAACGCGAAAAGCGCCAGCCACAATAGTCGCCGTCTGGGCCGGGACTGGAACAGTGCGGGCTCTGTCATTCAGTACTCCTGCTATAAAAACCTCAGTCTACATGGAAAATCTCCAACATGAAGGCTGATACATGTCAACATCGGTTACAGAAAACAACTCTAGGTGGGTATACCCGTTGCAAAAAACGGATACCATGTCCTTATAACCTCGCTTTCGTCCGACGGCACCTATGGATATCTTCGAGCAGAAACGCCGCATTATCACCAATGCCATCGTTGCAGTTGTTCTCACTGGAATCAGTATTGCCGTGGTGGTCTCCACCCCCCTGATCAATCAGATCCATACCCAGGCCGCAGACACTGCGAGCCTGGTGGCAGATGCCAAGGCCGAGAGCGTTCGGGCGGTATTCGATCAGCATCAGGATCTGGCGCGACAAACCGCCAGTCGCTCTGAGCTCGCGCGGGTTATGGTCGAATACAACAGGGGAAACCTGGCACTCGCTGACTTGCGGACCTTTTCCCGCCCCAGGCTTGACGATGCCGCAAAAAACATCGATAACCTTGCCGCCATCGTCCGGTTTGATGCCAGTGGCGCCGAAGTTGTGCGCGTCGGGCCTCTGGACAATCAACTTCCTGCTGACCTGCCAATGCCATCCGGGCTTGATATCCAGTCCTACCCGGTAGGGGTAAATAACGAAGCGAGGCCGTTACTGCACGTCATCGCTGCGATACGCGTGGATGAACAGATCGTTGGCTATGACCTTCTACTGTTCGAACTCTCCCCACTGATTCCCATCTTTCGCGTGGATGTGGACTCCAGTCTGTGTCTGCTTGATGTCGAGAGAACGCGGCGACTGATCTGGACCGAGGGCAGTCATCAGTTTCGACTGACAACACCCAATGGCTGCCTGGCCGAACAGGAGGGTATCGATTACAAACCAGACCTCGACTTTTTCCGGGCTTCGCTTCCAGACGGCACCCGTGTGCTGGCATTCATGCGACTAGTGGAAGGATATGACTGGGAAATCCATATGAACGCCAGGACTTCCAGTGTGTTCGGTAAAGTGATCGAAGACATTGTTATCAGTGTTGTGCTGATACTCATGCTCTCCGCCCTCGCCGGCACAATGGTCTGGCGTTCACTGATGCCCATTGTGCATGCACTGGTTAACCAGGCCTCCCAGATTGCCCGGTCTACCGATGAGCTTCGGCTGGCCCAGCAGGTCTTTAACCACACCCACGAAGCCATCGTGATTTGCGACACCGGTTTACAGGTTATTCGTGCTAACCCGGCCTTCAACGAGATTACCGGCGCAACACCCAAAACACTTCGCAATACAAACCTGATGGCATTTATCGACAGTGATAGATGCAAGAAGATAGACAGGGAAGAAATCCACCGGCATCTGGTCGCGGAAAATGCCTGGCAAAGCGAGGTCTGGCTGACCGGGCCCGATAATACTCCGTTTCCCAATCTGCTGACGGTTTCGCCGGTACGCAATGCACGGGGACAAATCCAGCAACTGATCCTGACCTTCAGCGATATTACCGCACGAGTACAGGCAGAAAAGCAGATGTTCCGGCTGGCGCATTTCGACAAGCTCACTGGCCTGCCAAATCGCACGGCTCTGGAAACCCACCTGGAACAAGCCATCGAGCAGGCACGACGCCAGCATCATCACTTCGCCCTGATGTTCCTGGATCTGGACAAATTCAAACCGGTAAACGACACCATGGGTCACCAGGCTGGCGATGAGCTGCTACGGAATGTCGCGAGAAGGCTCAAGCACAGTATTCGGGCCAATGATGTGGTGGGGCGCCGGGGTGGGGATGAGTTCGTGATCATAACCGGGCCATTGACCAACGATGCCGATGCCCAACCCATTGCTCGCAAAATGATCCAGGTCCTGAATGAGCCGTTTCACATTCAGGGCCAGACTGTGCACATTGGAGCCTCGGTGGGAATCGCTTTGTACCCGGACAACGGCCAGACCGCTGAGCAACTGCTGGCCGCCGCCGACAAGGCCATGTATTCCGTGAAAACCAGCGGCAGGAACAACCTGGCGTTTGCCTGAGCGGGGCCTAGCTCTGCTCGTACTCCTGCACCAGCTGGTTTAAAAAGTAAATACCGGCGGAGCTGAGGAAATAGCGCCCTGCCCCGGAGCGAAACAGCAGGTTCCGTTTTTCCAGGTAATCCAGCGCTTCGCTCAACCCTCTCTCGAAACGGGCGGCCCGAAGGATGTCCTGATACTCCTCATCAGCCCCCAGATTCGCCAGATCCTGCTCGTTTAAACCGGCTTCCGGCCGCCCCAGATAATCCAGATCTCTGCCGCTTCGGGCAAAGTAACGACCGATCAGAAGCAATACCACCTGCACCCGGAAAGCGTTTTCATCGTGCTCTTCGCTTTCTTCGTCACTGCTCTCTTTCAGAAAGAAAAAGGCGCCGGTTTCATTGAACACCAGGTCGCTACCCAGATGCTCATAGAAGGTACGGAAGTGAGACAGGTGGTTATACAGCAGGTTGTAGAGCGGGTTGGCACGAAGCTCCGAGCGGTTGTTGTCCCACACATCCCGGACAATCACCCGACCAGCCTGGAACTCCCGGTAGACCGCGGCACTGTGAGCCGGCAGGATCTGCTCGAAGCTGGTCGCGCCCTGCTCGTTCAGGGTGCTCTCTGTATCCCGGGTTTCCACGAAATCAGGCATGGTCTGGCTCTTGTTCTGAATCAGTCGTATTGGTTTCAAGGCGTCGTTTGCGGTACACAAACTGTTCACAATCCGGCGCCTGTTCGAGGGTGCGGAAACGGTTAGTGGTTGTCACCTGCATACCCTCCGGCGGCGAATTGACCAGCCGGTTCAGGGCTGCCAGCAGGTCCGCAAAACGGTAGCCCGGGATGAAGCCATCCAGCCGGCCGTGAAGCTCCCGCACCAGATCCGCCGTGGGCCGCAATTCCAGGGTTTCCAGCCATTGATACAGTTGGTTGATGCGCTGAACATCTACCCGGCTTTCGCGGCCGCTTCCGGCGACTTCCTGCAGTACCGGCACTTCGGATTGGCGGCGCAGATCGCTCAGGCGCAGCTCCAGTTCGCTGAACAACAACTGGTAGTAGCTCGACGACTGGCCAAAGGCATAATGCTTGGGCCGCTGCTGTGCCCTCAGGCCCACCAGGAAGCCGGTGCTGCGGGCAAAATCGCCGCCTTCGAGCCATTTTCGGCGCAGGCTGAGGGTTTCGGTGTCGTCTTTGAGCGTACGCAGCTTGCCGTAGAAATGCTCCATGGCGTTGTACTGGGCCATACCCCGGCGTGTTTTGCGCAGGAAGTGCTCAACCTCCTGGGCCACCGCCTGAATGGGCTTGTACAGGGCATTCAGGCTGATAGAGGAACGGAACAGCTGGTCCGCCAGGCTATGGTCGTCGTGACCCTCCAGCAGGCGTACCATGGCTTCCAGGGTTTCAAACAGGTTGCTGCCGTCAGGCAGTCGGGTGTCCGGGTTCAGGAACACCAGCGTGGGTTTGATATGGCGTTCGTACAGGGTCACGATCTGCTCAAACAGATTCTGGCGGAACTCCAGGTACTTCTCCGGCGCCCGGCTGGCATCACCGGACAGGTCCGCCAGCTGGGCACTGATGGTCTGCATGCGCAACACGTTCTGGCGCAACAGGCCGATCAGTTGGCTGACCCGCTCGTTCAGATCGTCCCGCAGCTCGGTGTAATCCGGATCAGCATCACTGAAACTGCTGGTTTCCAGGCGATTGCGCACATCCCGAAGAGTCACCAGATGGCCGCGCAGGCGGGCGTCAGTAAGCTCCTGGTAGAGCGAGGCGTTACAGGCCCGCATCAGATTGATCAGTGCGTCCTGAAATACCAGCCGGCGTTCGCCGTCAGCCTTGATGATGTCGATGATCAGCCCACTGCGAAACAGATTGTCGGTGTTCAGGGCCAGCCGCACGCGCTCCCGATCGGCCTTGCCCAGGCCTCGAGTGTAATCCATCACTTCGGCCACCAGGTCGCTTTCCCGGATGAACCGGGCTTCATTGCGGTCCATGCGCTCGATCATCCGGAACAGGATTTTCGGGTGCTCAAACAGCAGCCGGGTGGTGTCCAGGGTGCTGAAGCGTTTACTCATCCACCGGCTCCAGCAAGCTGCTCTGGGTCTGGTCTGCCCAGTGGCTCATCGGTTCACCACCAGTAAAACCTTCCGCTCCACCCCAGAACACCAGAGTGCGTTCTTTGCTGTAGGGTCGCGCGGTGCGCATCTGCCCCACTTCCAGGTGCCGGCCAATCAGATAGATAACCTCGGCGCTGGCACTGTGGGTAGCGGCAGAGAACAGGTTGAATCCCTGCTTGCGCAGCCGCTCCAGCAACGACGGCATCTGGCTGATATCCACGCTGGCCAGTTCGTCGAGCACCATGGGGAATGACAGCCGCACGCCCGGGTACAGCACCCGCTTGAGCAGGCGGTAAACCAGCTCCAGGTTGATCAGCGCGGTAGTAGAGGTGGACTGGCCCTTCCTGTCCAGGTTGGCGGCATTCTCCTTGCGGGTGCGGTAGGAAATGCCGGTAATCACTTTATCGATGGTGAGGCGTTTGCTGCCGCCCTGCTCCCCGAAAAAGTCCGCTACAAACACCCTAAGGCGGTCGTAGAAAGCATCGGACTGAAGCTGATTGCCATACGGATCAATGTTGTTGGCTTCCTCCACCAGATTGCGGAATTTAGGATCGGTGTGAATATCCACGCGGATTTCCACCAGATCGTTGATGCGAACGCCGTCCAGCTCCCGATTGAGCTGGGCCTCAAAGCGGGCGATGTGCTCATGATTGGATTTCAGGGCCTGACGATAACTGGCCACAGTTTCGTTATGGATGCCAACCTGCTGCTCCAGAACACTCCAGCGCTCGGCCATGCCGGCGAACAGATCTGAAAGGCTCTTGAACGTGCTTCGGATAACAGACGACGCCGGGCTGTCTTTCTGCAATTCGCCTTCGGTGTCTTCATGGATACCCAGGTACACAAACTGGCGAAGGTGGTCGAGAATGTTGCGGCGCCGCTCTTCCAGATCATCCAGTTGGCTTTGCAGGTCGTCGAAGGCGGCCGCCGATACGCGATCAATGTCCAGCGGCTGCTCCGCTTCCACCGCTCTCAGGTGCGGGAAGCGGTGTTCCACAGTGCCGACACTTTTACTCAGGGCCGCCAGCTCGCGCTCCCGCTCTTCGATGCGATCTTTCTCCGCTTTTGCTTTCGTGGCTTTCGCCTGAACCGCGTCCTGTTTTTCCTGCTCCAGCCGGGCCTGCTCGTCGAGCTTGGCAAGCTGTTCTTCCGCCGCCTGTTTCTCCTCGGTGGCATCCCGCAGGGTGGTGGCCGCTGCCGGGTAGCGCTGGAGCGTTTCCAGATCTTTCTCGATAGACCGGATTTCTCTCTCCGTGCGCTCGATCAAGTGAGGTCGGTCGTGTTCCTGGTTGGCGGTGTCGGCCAGCTCTGAGCGTTCTTTCTCCAGACCATGAAGCTCACCTTCAATATGATGGCGTTGCTTGGCAAAGTTGGTGTGCCGGGCAGGCTGGCTCTGGTATTCAGTATCAAACCAGTCAAAGCCGCGATCGTTGGGGGCAAACAGGCGAGCGAAGGCTTCAATGGTGGCTTTGCTATCGGCATCCAGATCCTGGCCGGGGCTTGCCATCATCAGCCGGGGATCAACCGCCCGCAAAGGCGCGGCGGTCGTTTCGTCCAGCTGGTTCTGCAACTGCCACTGCTGCTTGCTTTCCCGGTCTTTCAGGGTTTCCAGCTTGCGCGCCAGATCCTGCTTTTTGCGCTGAATCTGCTCAAGTCGGATTTCCGCCTGGGCGGCGCTTTTCAGGGCAGCAAGATGGCCTTTCTTGCTTTCCAGCTCCTCTGTCTGGATCTCTGCAATTTCCTGCAGGGTCATGTCGCCATACTGCGAGATCAGCAGCTCACCGTCTTTCTGGCTCTGTTCAGCCTGCTTGATACGCCGATCGGCGGAGCGAATCTCGCCCTTCAGGCCGCTGGCCTCCTGCTCCAGTTTTTTCAGGGTTTGCAACACGTGGCGCAGGGTGTCGTTCTGATCGTTGAAAGCCTCAAGCGCCACCCGGCGTTTGGCGGCAATATCGGCCAAGGCGTTGGTCACCCCGTCCCGGAAGGCGGCAAACTCGTGCTGGCTGCGCAGCAGGGTCTGGTAGGCCTGGTAGTCCCGGTTCAGCTTCTCAAACCGGTGCCGCTCTTTCTCGATACGGTTGAGCTGGCTTTGCTGCTGCTTGAGCTGATCGTGGCGATTGAGGAAATCGTCGATGTTGAAGTCAAAGGCATCGTCAGCAAACTTCTTGTCCGCTTCGATAATGCTGGCCACGGCGTTGGCCATGGCCTGATCGTCCGCCTTCATCTCGAACAGCAGCAGGATCAGCGTGCGCAGGGATTGCACCCGGCGTTCGTCCGATTCGCCCAGGGGCAGCACGGAGTAACGCACCGCGTCGGCGTTCATCAACTCACTGCTGTAGAGCATGGTTTTCAGTTTGGCCGGGTCGTTGACCAGCCTGGTCTCTTTCGAGAGCTTTTTCAGCGCCTCCGACAGCCGGGTGAATGAGAGCTCCGGCACCGCCTGGCCAATGCCATCTTCATCGTCGCCGTTCCAGAACAAAGGTCGCAGCTGGTCGTAACTGACCGGAACAAAGGCCCGGCCGTAGCTAAGCTGGCTGGCGTTGTCGCGATACAGGATCTGGCAATGGCTGCCCGCCGGGTTTTCCGCTTCCATAATCAGGAAGCTGAACTGGCTGGGGAAGTAGTGCTGGTAGCTTTCTTCGTTGGTGTAGAAGCTGCCGGCGCTGGCGTTGCGGAAGGCAAATTTCTTGCGGCTGTTCTTGAAGTTATTCTCTGGCAACAGGAACAGGCGCAGGGAATTCAGCAAGCTGGATTTGCCCAGATTGCCGGGCCCGAGAATCAGGCCGTGGTTGTCCACCGGAATTTCCACGTAACAGAAGCCGGCAGAGTCCACCAGCACCAGGCGGCGAATGCCGAAGGTGAACGTGCTCGCGCTCGCCTGTGAATCACTCATCCAGAATCATCTCCTGTTCCATGAATTTTCCGGTGGCCCGGAAAGCCTGCGCCAACGACACAAACCCCAGATCTTCCGCCAGCATGATGGCATTTGTAAACCTTTCGGTCGCGTCCAGGGCTTTGTGGAGTCTGTTGCAACGCTGCAAATGCAACTTCATCCAGAACGGTTACCCGCCGACGAAAGGCGTCTGGCAGTTTTTTTCAGAAAGGCCTCTTAATTGACAGCCTGGCCCTTACTGATTTTCTCGAGGTAGTCGTTCAATGGCTCACATGTTGCCGCCTTGGTAAACTTGCCGGAAAGTTTACAGCCCGAGGCAGATTATGTCCCTGAAGTACCGCGTGATTCCCGTCACCCCCTTTGAACAAAACTGCACCCTGCTCTGGTGTACCGAAACCCACAAAGCAGCGGTGGTCGACCCTGGCGGGGATCTGGATCGCATTCTGGCGGCAGCCGAGGATGAAGGCGTGACACTGGAGAAGATCCTGCTCACCCATGCCCACATAGATCACGCCGGCGGCACGGCGGAGCTGTCCAAATCAGCGGGGCTGCCCATTGAAGGCCCGCACAAGGACGACAACTTCTGGATTCAGGGCCTGGCCATGCAGGCACAGATGTTCGGGTTTCCGGAGCCGGAGGTGTTCACGCCCAATCGCTGGCTGGAAGACGGGGATACAGTGACCGTTGGCAATGAAACCCTGGAAGTACTGCACACGCCGGGCCACACCCCTGGCCATGTGGTGTTTTTCCATCGAGGCTCAAAACTGGCCCAGGTGGGTGACGTGCTGTTCAATGGTTCCATTGGCCGCACGGATTTCCCGAAAGGCGATTACAACACCCTGATTCACTCCATCCGGGAAAAGCTGTTCCCTCTGGGGGATGACGTGAACTTCATCTGTGGCCACGGCCCCATGTCTACGTTCGGCCAGGAACGAGCCACCAATCCGTTTGTGTCTGATCACCGGGGCTGAACGCCCCGGTAAAATCGCCCACTTCAGCCCTGGGACAGGCGGAACTGCTCGATGGTTTTGCGCAGGGTTTCCGCCATGGACAGCAGATCCCCTGCAATCCGCGCGGTCTCCTGAGCATCGCTGGAGGTCTGCTCAGCAGAGCGGCTGATTTCAATCACATTCTGATTGATGGAGTCCGACACTTCGCTCTGCTCGTTAGCCGCACTTTCCATTTCCTCATTCAGGCCCGTGATCTCACGCACCGCTGCAGCAATAGTTTGCAGCTCGGTTTCCACTTTCAGAATTGAGTCCACCTGATGCTGAGCAAGTTCCGAGGCATGGCGCATGGTACCGACACAATCCACCACCTCTTTCTTCAGTCCTTCAATGGTTTGGCGAATTTCCTCAGTCGACGTTTGCGTGCGCGAGGCAAGCGCCCGGACTTCGTCTGCGACCACGGCAAATCCCCGGCCCTGCTCACCAGCTCTGGCCGCTTCAATCGCCGCGTTCAGGGCCAACAGGTTAGTCTGGTCGGCAATCTCGGAAATCAGCTCCAGCCGTGAGGCCATCTCCGTTGTCCGCTGATCCAGCTGCTCAATGCGCTGCGCACCGTTCTGGACTTCCGCATTCAGAGATTCAATACCCTGAACCGCATTTCGAGCCAGATGCTCTCCGGTTTCTGCCGACTTGGTGGTATCGGCCGATTTCCGTGCGGTAGTCACTGCGTTCTCACGAACCTGCACCGCGGAAGCGGCCATCTCGGTGGTGGCACTGGCCACCTGGTCGGTATTGTCTTTCTGGGCCAGCACTTCCTGCTCGGTGGTCTCTGCCTTACCGGCAATGGTGCGGGCCGCCGCTTCAACCTGTTCCGCGTTGTCCATCACCGTATGCATGCTGGCGCGGATCTTGGCGACCATCCGATTGAACGCACGAGAGACCGAGCCAATCTCATCGTTTCGGGTTACCTCCAGCTCTATGGAGAGATCCGAATTGCGGGAGATTTCATCCATTCGGTCGTGCAGCCGACGTAAGCGGGAAAACACCAGGCGCCCCAACACTACGGTAGTCAGTATGAAAATAACCACAAAGATCAGAATCTGGATACCACCACTCACCATCAGCTGCTGCTGCAGGCGCGCGTCGCTCTCCGCCAAAGAGTAATCGACCCGAATAGCGCCAAGTACGTCGCCTTCCTGAGCCTGGTGACAGCCGAGGCAGTTCACGCCCTGATAGTTTTCGCTGGCAATGACCGGCTCGATCAATGTGTAGACACGACCTGCTTCGTTCTCGGAATAGTGTTCTACCCGTTCACCATCCAGCGCTTTCATGTCCAGCGACTCACGGCGTTGTTCGGCGGCATTACCTGCACCGTACATGGCATTAAGCTGATCGCTGCGGATCACCCGAACATCCAGTACGTCCTCAGGAGCCATCACCTTCTCCCGCAGAACATCACGGTTATTAATGGTACCCGTCACCATCATGGTGTTCAGGCCATCGAAAAAGGACTTTGCCAGACCATCCACGTATTTGTGGCTGAACTCCTCGAGGTGGGCTCGCTGGGACTGCGCGCTGTAAACAACCGTAAACACGAGAATGACGGTGAAAGCCGCAGCCAGTGCTGCCAATAACAGGAAACGGATTGAGTATTGTTTTTTCATGTGACCCCGACAACAGAAGATGATCTGGACATCCAAGAGTAATGACGGCGAATTGGCGCATAACTTTATAGATATGCATCAATTTTTTTATGACGCAGATCATCCGGACGCGCCCGCTATGTCATTCCTTGCAATGTTTTACATTCGTCCCGGCACATTCAAACCCGAAGGCAAGGCAGGTTGGCCCGAAACCTGCAAGGCCTGATGCAACACGGGCTAATTCCGTGGTATCCGGCAGAGATTTTCCGTTTCAGGGGAGATAACCATGTCATTGCTGACATCACTGTTACAGGCCAGCACGCGCTTTCAGCAAGCCATGGACAACCGCACGCCACGCACTGACGTACCCGCCGGTAAAACCAATGAAGGCGCCACCGCAAGCGAGCCCCAGAGCAGCACTGACGACCGCTTCACACCGTCCCAATGGCAGGATCGCAACCCGGCCAGCCAGAAAACCCGGCAATTGCCACTGACCCAGTACAAACAGACGGTAGCCCAGGATTTGTCCTACGTTCGCGAAACTCTGCGGCACAAACTTGCCGAATACAACGTACACCCGGCAACGGCGCTGAGCGTGAGCAAAAGCGAGCAAGGCAGCATTCAGCTGGACGGCAAAATTCCCGACCAGGTGCGGGATAGGATACAACAGGATCTCAACAACAACCGGGGATTTGGTGAGGCGTTAAGCCGCTTGAGCGTGACCGAACCCACCCTGCACTTTATGGATAATGCGCTCAAGCTTAATCAGGCTTATGGCGTGAATAATTCCCTGCTGGATTCACTGCTCAGCGAAAACCAGCAGTTCAATGGACTGCAAGATGTCATCCACCGCTATGACAGCCTTCGACGCACCGCCACACCCGCCGAGACGGGTGTCACAGCGCAGCAACGCTACGCCTTCAGCCTGAATACCCGGGCCTGAAGCCCGGGGGTAACTGCTAATCAGATCAAACCTGAAACGGGGCCGGATCACCCTTACCCACCCGCGTAACTTCAGGCACATCACCGGTAAAGTTGACCACCGTGGTAGCCTCCATACCGCAGAAGCCGCCATCAATAATCAGATCAAGCTCATGCCCGAGGGTCTCGCGAATATCGTAAGGATCGGTCAACGGCTCGGTTTCACCCGGCAGAATCAAAGTGCTGCTCATAATCGGCTCACCCAGCTCCCCCAGCAATTCCCTAACAATCTCGTTGTCCGGAACCCGGATGCCGATAGACCGCCGTTTGGGATGCAGCAACCGGCGAGGCACCTCGCTGGTCGCGTCCAGAATGAAGGTGTACGGGCCCGGCGTGAAATTCTTTAATAACCGGTACTGGGTATTGTCAACCTTGGCATAAACCCCGATGTCTGACAGGTCACGACACACCAGGGTGAAGTTGTGCTTGTCGTCCAGGCGCCGAATCCGCTTGATACGGTCTGCCGCCTGCTTGTCACCAAGGTGACAGCCCAGTGCGTAGCCTGAATCTGTGGGATAGACAATCACCCCACCCTTGCGCAAAATCTCCACCGCCTGCTTGATCAGACGCTTTTGCGGCGTTTCCGGGTGAATCTGAAAAAACTGGCTCATCCATTAGCTCCTTGTTGAAGCTTCTTGTCCATTGATGCATCACCTTTCGACCCGCCCATACAGTTGGGCGAAGCCGGAGATGCCTGACCACTGGCCGTCCACTCTTCCGGCGTATACAGATGCAATGCCAGAGCATGCACCGGCCCCGCCAGTTCATCCGCCAGAACCTTGTAAATTGCCTGGTGGCGGCGCACCTTCATCTGCCCTTCAAAATCCGCTGACACCAGCGTTACCTTGAAATGAGTTTCAGAGTTGGGTGGCACCGAATGCATATGGCTTTCGTTCTCCACAGAAATCACGCTGGCGTTAAAGCCCGCGACCAGCTTTTCCTCTATGCTTTTCTGTACTTTCATAAAACACCTACTCCGGACTTTAAGCATCAATGTCCCGACCTGCTGTGTAAACAGTCTACTACAGTACGCCTCGGAACCCCGAAGCCCTTGACACAAAAGCGCCAAAGCGACACATTCCCTTGCCAGCAACCAACCCCCAGATACCCATGCACCTGTACATCGCCGAAAAGCCAAGCCTGGCCCGAGCCATTGCCGCCGCACTTCCCGGCCCCCACGAGAAAGGCCAGGGCTGGATACGCTGCGGTAAAGGACCGGATGCTGCCACGGTAAGCTGGTGTATAGGCCACCTGCTGGAGCCCGCCGAGCCGGCCCGCTATAACCCGGCCTGGAAAAAATGGCGCATTGAAGACCTGCCCATGTTCCCCGAACCCTGGCAACTGGTGCCCAAAGACAGCGTGCGCCTGCAATTCAAAGTGCTCGAAGCTCTGATTCGCAAGGCCGATCTCATTACCCACGCCGGTGATCCCGACCGTGAAGGCCAGCTACTGGTCGACGAAGTCCTGCGCTATCTCGGCACCAAGGCACCGGTAAAACGGATACTGATCAACGACCTTACCCCCAAGGCGGTAGCCCGCGCCATACAGAACCCCCGAGACAACCGGGAGTTCCGCCCACTCTCCCATTCTGCGCTGGCGAGACAGCGGGCCGACTGGCTCTATGGCATCAATCTCACCCGATTTTATACCCTCAGCTATCAAACCCGGGGCGAACAGGGCGTCTTCTCCGTGGGTCGGGTACAAACTCCGGTGTTGGGCCTGGTGGTGGATCGCGACAACACCATCGAGCACTTCCAGCCCAAGCCCTGGTACCGGGTCGAAGCCACCTTCCAGGCCAGCGAGCCGGAGGCCGACCAGCGACCGTTCATTGCTCGCTGGTTACCCGGTGACGAATTTCAGGATCATCTGGATGAAGAAAACCGGCTGCTGGACAAGTCGGTAGCCGAGCAGATTGTCGCCGCCATCAACGGTCGACCCGGCAGAATTGATGAAGCCCGGTTTCGCGATCGCCCGGAACCGCCGCCGTTACCTCTGTCGCTGTCTGCACTCCAGATAGAGGCTGGACGACTATACCGGATGGGCGCGAAAGACGTGCTCGACACCGCCCAAAACCTGTACGAACGCCATCAACTGATTACCTACCCAAGGTCAGACAGCCGCTACCTGCCAGAGGAGCATTTCAGCCAACGGGAGGCGGTGATTCGTGCCATCGCCCGTGTCGCCCCGGATTTGTCCGGATTCTGCGAGAAAACCGGTACAGAACGCCGCTCTCCCGCCTGGAATGACCAAAAAGTGGATGCCCACCACGCAATCATTCCCACAGTGCGGCCCGCACCAAACGGCAAGCTGTCTTCGGCCGAACAGAAAATCTACGATCTGATCAGTCGATTCTATCTGATGCAGTTTGCACCTGACGCCGTGCATCGGGAAGGCCGGCTGACGGTCGCGATTCAGGACTATCGCTTTCGCGCCACCGAGACAGCCGTGATCGAGCCAGGCTGGAAAACGCTGGAAATCCGCAAGCGGGAACCCGGGCAAGAGCCAGAAAAAGCTACGTTGCCAAGACTGGAAAAAAACGAGCCGGTCCTTTGCACTGACCCCCAGACTAACGAGCGCAAAACCCAGCCGCCACAACACTTCACCGATGCCACGCTGCTATCGGCCATGACCAATATCGCCCGTTTTGTCGCCGACAACGAGCTGAGAAAAACGCTGCGGGAAACCGATGGCCTTGGCACCGAAGCGACTCGCGCAGCCATTATCGATACGCTGTTCCGCCGCGATTACCTGTTCCGGGAAAAACGCTTTATCCGCGCCACCGACAAGGGGAAATCCCTGATCGCGGCGCTACCGGAATCGATTCGTACGCCAGATCGCACCGCTGTCTGGGAGGCCACTCTCGAGGGCGTTCGCCGGGGTGAAGAGGACCCAAGAGCGTTTCTGGAATCCCTCAAAGATGAAATCCGCGGATTCATGGCGCAAGCGCCCGCTGCGGGTTTGGCGAATACAGAGACACCAGGCACCGCCATTCACTGCCCGAAATGCCGGGCGCCGATGGTTGAACGGGAGGGCAAGTTCGGCGCTTTTTTTGCGTGCACCCGGTACCCCGCCTGCAAGGGCACCCGCCCCCTGGAGGACCATCAACCCGAGGACGGAACCAGCCAGAAACCGGTACCCTGCCCCCACTGTTTCTCGCCCCTGGTGCGGCGCAAAAGCAAAAAAGGCTGGTTCTGGGGCTGCAGCAATTTCCCCGGCTGCCGACAAACAGTTGATGATCACAACGGCCGGCCAGCGGTGGACTTACGGAATTCTACATAACGATACTGAACGGGAACTCATTTTTTGGGATAATCCCCGACACTGCAGGGTCTGACCAAGGGCTCTGCGCTACGGTATATAAACCAGGCAACACGATCGAGGGCCAGGCTTAATGCGCATTGCTCTGCTGGAAGACGAACACGAACAGGCGCAGCACATCCAGTCCATCCTTTCAGAGAAAGGACATCACTGTGACAGCTTTCCGACCGGCCAATCGTTTCTCGGTGCCGTTTTGCACCGCAGTTATGATCTGATCATTCTGGACTGGCAGATCCCGGACATGACCGGAATTGAGGTACTGGAAAACATCCGGGCACAGCTGAACTGGCCTGTGCCGGCCGTTTTCCTGACCCAGCGTGACAGTGAAACCGACATCGTTCGTGCCCTGGATGCCGGCGCCGACGACTATATCGCCAAACCGGCACGAGCGGCTGAACTGGTCGCACGCATCAATGCACTGGCCCGCCGCAGCAATCCGGAAATTGAAAAGGAGGTGTTGGTCTACGGGCCCTTCGAGATCAATACCAACCAACGCATAATTCTCCTGCACGGGGAGCCACTGACGCTCACCGACAAGGACTTCGACCTGACCCTGTTCCTGTTCCAGAACCAGGGCCGCCTGCTCACCCGCGAAATGCTGCTGGAGCGGGTATGGGGATTGACCAGGGACATCAACACCCGCACGGTGGATACGCATATGAGCCGCCTTCGCAGAAGGCTCGGGCTCAACCCTGAAAACGGATTTCGCATCAAGACCATTTACCAGCGAGGCTATCGGCTCGAAGCCATCAAGCCCGGTGACGCCAACGAAATTCGGAACGATGACACTGCAAATGCCTGACGCTCTGAGCAAGCACCTGAAAATCCTGACCTTCCTTGCACTGGCGTTCATGGTGCCAGCGACCACGGTCGCGGAGCTGTCAATCGCACGGGGTTCTGCAGTATCCGGCAGCCAACAACGGGACAATGCCCCGGAGTGGGTTTACACCTTGCGCCAGGGTGATACGGTTGCGAGCATAACCCAGACACTGCTTTCCCAGCAGACCACACGGCAACGACTGCTGGAGCACAATGGCCTGGCCAGCAACGCTGAACTCGGCGCCGGGGATACCCTGCGCATACCGGTAAACTGGCTGAAACGTCAGCCCGAACCGGCCCGGGTGATTGCGGTCACCGGCAACGTGCAACAGATCTCCGGAATGGATGGGCGAAAACTCCCGCTCTCCGAAGATTCGATTGTCCGGGTTGGCGACGAAATTCTCTCCGGTGCCGGATCGGCAACCATTGAACTGGCCGACGGCTCGGAACTCCGGATCTCCCCGAACTCCCGCCTCATGTTCAATCGCCTGACCCAGTTTGGCAAATCGGGCATGGTCGACACCCGGCTTCGCCTGCAACGGGGCGAGGTTCACACCCGTGTTCGCCCGGTCATTGAGGGCGGAGCCCGTTTCGAAATCGAAACACCATCCGCTGTCGCCGCGGTCCGGGGTACGGTATTTGCCATTCAAGCCACCACCAACGGCAGCAGCGTGCAGGTTACCGAAGGTGTGGTGGACTTCGGCCAGCCAGGCAACACCCGCCGCATTCCAGCCGGCTATGGCGCGAGTGTTTCCACCGCCAACGGAGGCGCCCTGAATATTCGACAGCTTCCGCCAGCGCCAACCATGAATCCCTTGCCATCGGTGCTTACTCAGCTTCCGGCCGAACTGTCCTGGCAGGCAGGCGGTTACCCGGCCTACCGGCTGGACATTTTTGACCAGGCATCAGGCACCTGGGTACAGAGTCGTGATGTGTCTGGCACCCGTTTCGACATCGCCCAACTTGACAATGGCCGCTACGAAATCCAGCTCGCCGCGATTGATCAGCGCGGTATTGCCGGAATGCCCGGTACCGCGGAACTTGAGGTAGACCTTCAGGCAAAAAAGCCGGACCTCACCGCACCGGCTGATGGCGAGAGCGTGAACGACGACATGCCGGAATTCCGCTGGCAGCTTAATGGCGCCAACGAAGTTGCCCGGGTGGAGATCGCCGAGGATGACAGTTTCCGGCAGTTGGTGACAACCAGCGAGTGGGCGCCGGAAAGCCAGGCGCTTCCTTCGCGCCCCCTGAGCCCCGGCCAGTATTACTGGCGCGTGGTTACGGAGGCAGGAGGCAGCTCTGTTGCCACCTCCGAGCCGCGCAAGATCGTTGTTAACGGCACTCTGCCGCCAGTTCGGATTATCAGCGTGAACTATCTGGACAGCCAGGTTCGGGTGTTCTGGGAAAACATCGACACCGCCACGGATTACCGTCTGCAACTGGCTGAAGAGCCGGCGTTTCGCAATATCATCAAGGAAGCCGATATCGCCGATACCACTGCGGCCTTGCGCCTGATTCCCGGAAGAAGGTATTTTGTCCGCGTCAAAGCGCTTTCTGACGGCCCTCTTGCCAGTCGCTGGGGCCCGGGCAGGGAGCTGTATCTCGACTAACCTTCTACGACAAAAAGGCCGATGCGAAGGGACTGGTTACCGATAACAACAACACCGTGGTCCTTGGGCCTGCTACTCGTCACCACCCTGCTACTGATTCAGGCAACGGAGCTGCCGAGTCGAATCAATGACTGGATGTATGACAGGGCGATCACAACCTGGCCAGCGCCCATGGATGATTCGGTGGCCATCATTGCCATTGATGAGTTCAGCCTGGAACAGGTTGGCCGATGGCCCTGGGACCGAAGTCTTCATGCCTCGCTGATCGACACCTTGCGGCAAGCCGGCGCAGCAACCATTGTGCTCGACATCCTGTTTCCGGAAGCCGGGCCGGGCGATGAGGAACTGGCTAGCGCCATGGCCCGCCATGGCAACGTTGTTCTGCCAGCCTATCTTACCGCTCCAACCCGGGAGCGGCTGATCAGTGAACAACTCCCCACACCCAGCCTGGCAGGTGCCGCAGGGGCGATCGGGCATGCCCATATCGAGCTGGACACTGATGGCGTCGCCCGCGGGCTCTATCTGTACAACGGCCTTGCAGGCCGGTTATGGCCGACCCTGTCACTCGCCGCTCACTTGCCAATGTCGAATCAGATGCAGGCGCAATTGCCGAACTACATCAACGTCCGGGAGGATTATCGGCTGGTGCCCCTGGCAGGCGGGGCCGGCACCTTACCCACCTACTCCTACGCGAGCGTGCTGAGCCACCCGCCCTCACCGCAGGAGTTTGCCGGCAAAACCGTCCTGGTCGGCGCTACCGCTGCGGGGTTTGGCGACATACTGCCCACGCCGTTTTCCGGTCTAAGCCGGCCAATGTCCGGGGTGGAATTCCATGCCAATGTCTATTCCGCGAGCAAGCAGAATATACTGATCGTGCCGGCGGAGCCCTGGGCAGCACCCGCACTGAACCTGCTCGTACTATTGTTGTTAGCTCTGCTTTTGCCTCGCCTGCGCCCTGCTGCCACCTTGCTGGCATGTGCGACCATTGCCGCAGGGCTGGTAGCCGGTTACGTGTTGCTGCTGATAGGGGCCCGGGTTCAGCTGTCAGTAGCGAACGCCCTGATTCTGCCGATGGCCGCGATGCCCATTGCCAGCGCACTCCGGCTTGCCATGACCAATCGCTTTCTCAACCGGCAACTGGACGAGATGACCAGAACGCCTCGGCTATCCCTGCCTGAACCTTCGAACCGGCATCCTCACCAGCTGCTGATGCACTTGCGTGCGCTGTTCCACCCACCCGGATGGCTGCTGGCCGCAGAGGATGACCTGCTGGAAGTACAGGAAATGACCCTTGCACAGGCCCCGCCCACGGAAACGCCAGGACGGTGGGAGCACCAGCAGAACCAAAGCTGGATAACGCTGATTCGTGGCGGCACCAGCTACCTGCTCGGCCTGACTCTGCCGAACGATCTCAGTCGGGAGGTCATCCAGCGCTATCTGAACCAGCTGGAGCTGGAACCCCATACAGACAGTGAAAGCCAGAAGGGCCCCCGGGAAAACATTTCGGCCCGGATCGAGAAAGTGCGCATTGCCACCCAGAAGCTTGCTGAAATGCAGGCGTTTATTCGCCACAGTTTCGAGCACATGCCCGATGGCATCATCGTGACCGATGAATTAGGGGTTATACGGTTTACCAACCGCCACATTGAAGACTGGTTTTGCGAGCCTATGCCGAGTCTCAGTGGCATGCCCCTGGCCACCCTACTCGATGGCCACGACCCCCGGGACTTACCGCCCTGGTTCGAAACCATTTCAGAGGCGCTGACCCTGAGACAAAGCCGAACCGTAGACCTGACATTGAACGGTAAAGATTTTCTCATCCACCTGGCACCTTTTGCCCTGCAAAACAGTCGCCAGT